>JAAUXY010070510.1_pt1 | contig 132822 bp, 111 predicted proteins | sample 7278121 | NCBI WGS metagenome assembly JAAUXY01 (sample SAMN14350117, study PRJNA611818) | marine sediment metagenome | isolation source: surface marine sediment (1.8m) | place: French Polynesia: Moorea | collected 2018-08
CATATGGGCTGTCCAGCGCGAGCGGGTCGACCCAGAATGCGTAACGACCCAGTTCGGGATCGCGCTCGGTTACCGCCTCGATGGGCCGCCGCACCAGGTTCGCAAACATGGGCACCTTGAAACCGAGTTCATTGATAGCGAATTCGAGCTCCTCAATCGCTTCGTCCGGCGTTTCGCAAGGAATCACCGCGGCCGGCGTCAGTCGATCGCCAAGGCCGTGGAACATGTCGGCCATCATCAGGTTGTGTGCGCGACACGCGGCGCGCCGCACGTCGCGGTCCTGGATCTCCGGGAGCAGGAAGCCGAGCGTTGGATATACGACCGAAAAATCGATACCCATTTCCGGCAAGCGTTCGTACATGAGTCGTGGCAGCATGCCGGTGGCGCGATCCAGCGTATTCTCGGCCGGTGCCGGCCAGAAAGCCGGACGCATCTGGTTGTGAAACCGGCGCTCGTTCGGCGTCATGTCGTACCAGCTACGGTTGTTCTGTCGCCGGAAGGCCGCCCACGTTGCTTCGGTCATTTCCGGGCCGCCGACCTGTTTCACGTAGTCGAACATCACCGGGAACAGCTCGAGCATATGGCCGTCGGCGTCGATCACCGGGTGGTCGAGACTCTCCCGGACTTTCAGCGAGCGAGAGTTGTTATCGGGCTTCATGATGGAACGCCCCGCTTTCTCATCCCCACCTCACAGGATAGTCCATAATCGCTGTCGGGATGAATTTAGACGCCTATACGCTGCTCGTCTTTCTGCATGTGCTGCTGTTCGCGTATTGGTTGGGGCCTGACTGGGGCGTATTTGTCAGCGCGCGCCGCGTGGCAAATGATGAGCTGACCCGCGACGAACGCCTACGTTTCCTGACCGCTTCCGTCGAGATCGACGTCCTGCCCCGCAGCGCGATCGTGCTCATCATCGCGGTTGGCTTCACGCTGTCGTACTTGGGCGGCTTCGCGAAAATCAGCGAGGGTTTCATCTGGACCTGGTGGGCCCTGTCTGCCGGCTGGCTGTTGCTGGTCTGGTTCACCGGCTACATCCTCGTGCGCGGGCCGTTGCGCGATCGGCTCGATCGGCTCCATCTCTGGTTACGCCATGCAGTCACAGCGTTCCTGTCGGGCCTGGGGCTCTATTCGATCGTGACCGGTGGTCCCGTTAGCGATCGCTGGCTGGCGACGAAACTCATACTCGTGGGCGTATTGCTGGTGGGTGGCAGCGTTTTGCGCGTGATCGTTGCCAGCTGGGTTCGTGAACTGACTGCGCCTGCGGAGACCGTTCCGGGCTCGGCTGGTGCGATTGCGAAGACTTACCCGATGACCCGGCGGCTCGTGTACGTCTTCTGGGGAACCACAATTGCAATCGCGTTTCTCGGCGTGGCAAAACCGTTCTAGGGTGACCTACCTGGTCGGCTCGCGTTCCGCCTTGAAGATCTTGTAGCTGGTCTGAAACTGCCCCCAGCTGTCGTCGGGCGGGGATATCAGGTAATCCGGAAAGTGTTTCTCCGTCCGATCGACGATGCGGCGAGGGATCTCATCGATACCGCCAACTTTCTGCACGACATTGCGATAGAGCAAATGACCTTCGTGCCTTCCCATCAACATCCATGGCAGCCACGACCGCATCAGCGTCCAGGACATCGTCGGATTGACCCGCGTGACGGCCGCGTCCTCCAGCAGCGACGTTTTCGTCATGAACTGCATCGATTCACTCACGCGAATCTTCTCGCCGACGGATTCGCGGGGCCATTCGTCGGGCTGCAACGGGTTGTCGCGAACGTCGTTGAATTCGATCGAGATGAAGGCGTCATCGTCGAGCACAAACCACGGCAGGATAAATGGCCGTTCGACAAAACCGCCGTCGGGCTGTTCGAACTTCCGTACGGTATCGAGTCTGCTGGTCAGCGGTCCCGCGTGGAGCTGGAATACTTCAACCTGCTCGTCGGTGAACGGGTTGTGCCAGGCATCGATAATCCGGTCAGTAGCCGGGTCCTTGTAGAACGCGACTTCGTTAATGAACGCATGAAAAGCACCATCGGCCTGGGGCACGACGCGGTTGACCGCAAAACCTTCGAAACCGAGGAGCGGCCGCAACGGGGCGCGGTCACCGATCACGGCGAAGATGTTGCCGTTGAACCTGCTGTAGATATCGACATGCCCTTCGATGTCACTGTAAATCTTGATCCAAGCGTGCAGATTGTCGCGCGGATTTTGTCGATCGAGCGCGCGTGCTGGTGAGTCTGCCATTGCAAAATCGCCGAATGCCAGGCAACCGGCGGTCGCCAGGCCGCCTTTAACCAACCGGCGTCGCTCGGCATCGAATACGCGGGAGGTCCAGAATCGGGAGAACACCGGGCTACTCGAGGCCTCGCGGGAAACGGTCCCTGAGGGCTGCGGTCAGCGACATTGGCAGGTCGTCCGCGCGGCGATACTTGCGCATGAACATCCGCGTGAAAATGTAGCCCGGCATGCTGCTCATCTCCATCCACGGCCACCAGGCTGCCGCGGTCTGCCAGGTACCGACGAAATCGGCGGATGTCAGGGAGCGATCTTGCAGCTCGCGCAGTGGCGTGACGAATTGTTGCGAGCTGCTGTCGCGACCTTCGCGATGATGCTCGACGACGGCGACGGCCTTTTCCTCTGTCACGAACCACGGCATCAGGTTCGACAATCGAGGCGGTGGCAACGCTTGTTCGACAAACGTGATCTCGTCAAGGTTTGTCGTAAATGGGTTGCGCCAGCGGCTGATGAAGCCATCCGTTTCCGCGTCCCGGAACAGCGACAGCTGCCGCGCCGAAATCCGCGCCGGATCGCCGTCGACGAGGTGGCTGATCATCACGCCTTCGACCTTGAATATCAGTCGCAGCGGTTCGAGGTCTCCCTGCACCGCGAAGGAATGGCCACCGAACCAGGTATACACACGTCGGTCGCCTGACAGATCAGATAGATCACCCAACAATTTCGCCAGCGCGTACCTACTGTCGGCAGTGGTCGCGAGGTCGAGCGACTCTACTGCCATGGTCTCAGCACGGTCGTATCGGCAGCGGCGAATGTCTTGCCAATGCTGCGTTCGTCGTCCATTGCTGCCACGATCAATTCCGCGAGGTCGACCCGATGGATGAAGCCGAGTGTCGTGCGGTTTTCGGTCAGGATTCCGGCGCCGGTTGGCGCACTGTCGTTCGCGCGCAGCCCGCCGGGCCGGATGATCGTGAACTCGAGCCCACTGTCTCGCAGATAGTCTTCGGCCTGAGTTTTCAGCGGCAGCAGGTCACGTAGCGCAAACCGCGACAACAGGTTAGCGGCGTCATAGCTGTCGCCGGCGCCAATCGTCGAGATGAGGATCATGCGGTCAACGCCTGCGACCCGGGCGGCATCGACGATATTACGATTGCCGAGGAAATCCGGCGGAGGATCGCAACGCATACAGCCGATGGTCGAGATAACTGCGCTGTACTCCGCGCCGGCTAGCGCCGCTCGGACGGCGCCCGGCTCGAGCGCATCGGCAACCACGAAACCCACGCCGAGCGGTTCGAGCAGACTGCGGTCCGAACTGGCGCGCACGGCCGCAGTGACCGGTTGGCCGCGGGCTCGCAGGAGCTTCGCAACTTCATAGCCGGTATTGCGTGTGGCACCGAAAATCAGCACGGGCCGGGCGTAGTCCGTGCCGGGCCCGGGCGCGCGCAGGTCGAAATGATCTTCGGGAATCGTGGCCCGCAGGCTGAGTGCGAGTCCGGCGACGGCCAGCACTGCAAGCCCCAGCAGGCCGAGCACGATTTTCACTAACGCCTTCAACAGGGCCATAATGTTCTCCGGGCCGCTCGGCAGCGCCCAACGCATAAGAAAACGTTATTCCACAGGGGTGAAATAATGGCCGAAAACTCAAGCGGAGTCTTTCCCCGACCCACTCATGATGAAGCCGCCCGCCAACGCTACGCGATGGGGTTGCGCGCGTACCTGTTCGGACCGTTGCGCGAGGCGGTCGGCCGCGCTTTTTACGCGAAGGTCGCGCCGGAATACGAAGCCCGCGAAGGTCGTCCGCTGGAGGACCGTCGCGAAGCCCGCAGGGAAATTCTCAAGCTGCCGAGCTACCAGTACTTTTCCGACCTGCATCGCGTCAGCCAAGACATGATCTGGAACAGCGTGATCGACACGCTGGATCGCACGGAACAAAGTTTGCGTGATGCCTACCGCGAGCTGGGCGACGACTGCGACGGTTCGATCGAACTGAATCCCGACCTGGAGATTCCCAACTACATCAGTGCGATCGATATCCACTGTATGCCGGGCAATTACCAGGCATCGTCCGGCGATGACGATGTGGTTGCCGGCGCGCTCTACGACCGCGGCGGGTTTCTTTACAGCCCCGGTGGCGGACCGCAGTGCGACGGTATGGGCCGAACCAGTCTCGGTTTCCTGAAGAAGCACTACCCGGATATCGCACCCCGACGCATTCTCGACATGGGATGCGGCATCGGCGGGCCGACACTGGTCTATGTCGATGAATTTCCCGATGCCGAGGTCCACGCGATCGACATTGGCGCCGCGATGCTCCGGTACGGCCATCTGCGTGCCGAGGCGATGGGTCGCCGGGTGCACTTCAGTCAGCAGCGGGCCGAGAATACGAACTTCGACGACGGCAGTTTTGACCTGATCCTGTCGCACATCATGTTCCATGAAACCTCGGCCAAGGCCGTGCAGCCGATCCTGACCGAATGCCGCCGGCTGCTCGCACCGGGCGGTGTCATGCTGCACCTGGATTTGCCGAAGCCGGATCTGTTGCCCGATGTCTATACGAAAATCATTTTCGACGGCGATGCCTTCTATAACAATGAGCCGTTCTGGATGCGCATGCACGACCTCGACTGGCCGGGCATGCTCGAGCAGGCCGGTTTCGCGGCGGATCGGATCGTCGCGGGAATCGCACCCGTCAGCATGTTCATCCCGCCGACGCGTGACAATCCGTCCGGCGACTGGCGGCCGGGCAGAATGGCGCTGTCTGCAATTGCTGCTTCGCTGGAGGAGTCGTGAGTATCGAACGCGCCGTGAAGGGCAAACGTCCGGTCTTCGTTGCCGGCGATCCTGACGAGAATATCAATCGCCTGCTGGCAATGGTGTCGGCCCTCGGTGCCGAGATTGCCGTGCTGCGCGATCGGCAACGCACACTGGAGCAGTTGTTGGCGCAGCGCGGCAGTATCACGCTGGCCGACATCGAAGAATTCCAGCCTGACTACGAAGATCTGGCCGAGCGCAGTCACTGGCAAGCGGAGTTTCTCCGCCGGATTCACCAGGTATTCGAGCGGGAGGCGGACGCCGAAGCCGGCGCGGCAGCGGACGGGACGGATTAGACTTCCGTCACGGATTATGTGAACTGCGGTCGGCTTTTCGCCGCGGGTCTGTGTGACAATCGCCCCTGTATGAGCGGGTAGGTATGTCGCGATGCCGAAGGGACTCGTCCATCACGTTGTTGTCAGGAAGGCGCTGCTCCTTTTCTTACTGACGCTGCTCGCTGCCTGTGGCGGCGGCGGGGGCGGCGGTGGCACGAGCCCGGCTCAGCCGGCCGCGCCGGCGCCGGTCAATATCAATATCGATGACGCCAATGTCACCGAGGGTGACAGTGGCCAGGTGAATCTGACCTTTACCGTGACGCTGTCGGCCGCCGCCGGCGCGGATGTATCAGTGGATTACGCGACCAGTTCGGGCACCGCGACGCAGGGGACCGATTTCGTCGCCACCAACGGCACCGCGAATTTCACCGCCGGCATGACCAGTCAGCCCGTCAGCGTGCCGGTCATCGGTGACAGCGATGACGAAGGCAATGAGACTCTCAGCATCGCGCTGTCGAATGTAACCGGCGATGCGACGATCGCCGACGGCACGGGAACCGGCACGATCGTCGATGATGATGGTAGCCCGCTGGTTGGTTTGAACCAGCGTCCGAGCAATACCACCTGCGTGGCGCCACCGCGCCCGACCGCCGGTGCCAGTGTCGCGATCGAAAACCCGTACCCGGCCTCGCCGGGATTCAGCTCGATCACCAAGATACTCCAGGCGCCGGGCGACGGCTCGCGCTGGTTTGTCGTCGAGCGGGTGGGCCGTGTGCGGGTATTCAATGTTGCCGATCCCGGTAATCCAGCAACCTACCTGGATATTTCGGGCCAGGTTCGCAGCGGTGGCGAAGAAGGCCTGCTCGGCATGGCCTTCCATCCAGATTTCCCGGCCACGCCGGAAATATATCTTTCCTACATTGCCGGCACGAGCTCGACGCGCCACTCGCGCATATCACGATTCATCCTCGATAACACGAACGCGCCGGTCAACGTGACGGAGCAGATTCTGCTGACCGTTGACCAGTTCCAGGGCAATCACAACGGCGGCGACATTGCATTCGGTCCCGATAACTACCTGTACATTGGTCTTGGAGACGGCGGCGGTGGTGGCGACCCGCAGGAAACCGGGCAAAACACGACCAACCTGTTGGGTTCGATGTTGCGCATCGATGTCCTCGGCGTGGCGTTTCCGATGCCGGCCTACATGATTCCGCCGGACAATCCGTTTGCTGCCGGGAACCCGAACAAGTGCGGGCCCACGTTGGTGAACGGCAACAACTGTCCCGAGATCTATGCCTGGGGATTGCGTAATCCCTGGCGCTGGAGTTTCGACGAGCCGACCGGGATGCTGTGGCTGGGTGATGTCGGCCAGGGGGCCTGGGAAGAGGTCGACATTATCGAGCGCGGTGGCAATTACGGTTGGGATTGCCGCGAAGGTGCGCACCCGTTCGAGGGGAATGGTTGCCCGCCGCCGGCCGCGTTGATCGACCCGGTGAGCGAATACCCCCACACCAACGGCAACGTGTCGATTACGGGCGGGTATGTCTATCGTGGCAACGCAATCCCCGGCCTGTTCGGCCGATATGTATTCGCGGACTACGCGTCCGGCCGAATCTGGGCGCTGCAGGATGATGGTCAGGGCGGCTACAGCAACGAGTTGCTTGTGAACGCGCCATACACCATCTCGGCATTCGCGCTGGGTGAGGACGGCGAACTCTATTTCGCGGATTTCTCGAACCAGCTGATACGGCGGTTGATACCGGCTGGTCCCGGTAACCCGGACACGATACCGGACAACCTGGTCGATACCGGCTGTGTCGATACCAATGACCCGACCCAACCGGCCGCCGGTCTCGTGCCCTATACCATCAATGCACCGTTCTGGTCCGATGCGGCGGTGAAGCCCCGCTGGATGGCGTTACCCGACGGCAGCACGATCGACATCGACGCAAGCGATGATTTCGTGTTTCCGAATGGTTCAGTGTTGGTCAAGAATTTTGAACTCGGCGGGCAGTTGATCGAAACGCGACTGCTGATGCGTCATCCGGATGGCGTGTGGGCGGGCTACACGTATGAATGGAACGACACGGTGACTGCGGCGACCCGTGTCAGGGGCGGCAAGACGCGCATGGTCAACGGCCAGGAATGGATCTATCCCAGTGAAGGCGAATGCATGCAGTGTCACACCAGCGCTGCGGGCTTCAGCCTCGGGCCTGAAATCGCGCAGCTGAATGGTGACCTGACCTATCCGTCCACGGGCATCACCGCAAACCAGCTCGATACGCTGGATCACATCATGATGTTCACCAATCCGTTGCCGGGACCTGCATCGAGCTTGCCGGCGTTGGCGGACCCGACCAATGCTGGCGCGTCTCTGGCAGATCGCGCGCGTGCCTATCTGCACTCCAACTGTGCGGGATGCCATCGCCCGAACGGACCCACGCCGTCGACGATGGACTGGCTTTATACGACCGCGCTGTCGGCAACCAATGCCTGCGATGTCACGCCGTCAGGTTTCGATCTTGACATCGGCCCGAACGCCCGGCTGATCGCACCTGGCAACGCCGGTAACTCGGTGATTCCGGGACGCATGGATCGGCGTGACGTGCACGGCATGCCGCCGCTGGGCTCGAACCTGGTCGACTCGGCGGGTGTTGGCTTGATTAATGGCTGGATCGGTAGCTTGTCGAACTGCAATTAGTCGTCGACTATACTCCCCGTTAACAAAAGAAATAAGAGGGCGGGCAAACCAATGCAGCCAGTTTTCCGCTGCCGCAAGCCGTGAGTACTCGTCTGCGCGTTCTACGCGATCACGAGGTACAACTGAGCGATTCCGAGCAACGTAAATGGCGTGAATTTGCCGCCGAACAGTCGAATTGTAGCGTCGACGAGTTGAGCATTGTCTTCGCGTCCCGGCCACCGTACCTCCAATCACGACCGACCTCTCGAGAGGAAAGCCATGGCCTCCTCTTTCAGCTCCGTTACGTGGCGCAAGAACCCGTCGCGGAGAGTAGCTGGTGGTATGCCGCTGCAACAGAACCGGACCATGATCTATCTGTGTGGTGCCTTGGCGTGTACAAGAGCGACAAGACAGTCTTTCATGTGAGGCCGCTTATCAACCGTAGGGAGTTCAAGGCGGCTCTGAGGTATCGGGTTGTTGATGTCGCCGAGGATACGGTAGCCGACTACCTGCGGACATTTGCCGATTTCGCATCAGTCACGGATGGCGGTCTACGGACGACGCCGTTGCTCGTTGAGGATGTCGAGGACGTTGATTTCTATTCGCCACTCAATGAGCTGGAGGTGCGGGAGATTAGTGATCGGGTTACCGATTACAGACTTTCTCCCCCGGAGGAGACCACAAATGGGTTTGCCATTACGGCGAACGCCTTGGTCGGGGATCAGGTAAGACGTGTCCGCTACGACGTATACATGCGTAGCGTCGAGGGCCTCGACCAAGAATCGATTGTGCCGAACGACATTCACGTGGAGCTCATTGATGATGCTCCGCCGATCTCCGGTCTCCCGGGAAATCGTCACAGGAATCTTGAATCCAGGCCGACGCCGGCGGAAGGAAGAATCTGCTTCCAACCAGATGCGTCCGGTTGGACCCGAGTCGAACCACGCATTGCCGACGCGATCGTCCAAGACATCAACAGGCAGGTAGTGCCGTTGGTCTTGTGTGACGACTCAACCGTCGTCTTTCGAAAACCATTGCCATTCTACGGACTGGATCTGATCGAGGTCCGGGCTTGCATTCAGAATGGTGAGCACACCAATCGATTTTTCGTCTGGGAGCCTGGATTGGCAGCGTCGCTCGACACTCGCGGCCACCTGGTCACAGCGTTGAGTCAACACCTGCACGAGACTCGCGGCTGGACCCTTGAGTCTGGCAAAGACGCCGGCGAATACCTGAAATTTTTCGTCGACCACGACGAACTGTCCTTGCGCACAAAAAAGGAGTCGATAACAGGGCGTTATAAAGTCCTTTGTAGTCGTGATGACGCTGCCTTGCAAGCGATCGATCCCGCGACGGTCAGAATTCATCCGGACGCCGTTGAAAATGCAGGCTGGAGCGGTGACAAGACAGCGGACGACTTTCTCAATGCAATAACCGAACCAATCGTCAGGGAAAACGACATCGGCGGTTATACCGCAGTGGCGGTGGTGTTTTGCGATAGCAAGCTCGTCTTGCTTAAGGTCGCCATCGATCCGAAGGGACAGATCACAATCGAGCGACATGGGCAGCTCCTCGAGTGGTCGCCGGCACGAGGCGCGAAAGACTTTTTTGATGCTCACGGATCGGCACGTCCGCCAGCCATCGGTTTTGCGCAGGAAAGCAGGCTGGCACTGGTTAATAGCGGTGATCTGATTGCTGAGACCCTCAGTTCGTCGACAAGCGAAGGCCGACGCAACGTGGCTGTCCGAGGCAAGACAATTTGCGGACCGCTGGAAATCGTTGGACAAGAATACATTTCCCTGGTTTTCGAGGACTGCCGGTTTCGTAACCAGGCGCGGTTTTCACACGTAAACTGCTCGGCGGACCTTGAAATCCGCAACAGCGTGTTCGAGCGAGGTCTGGAGTTTTCGAACGTAACTCTGCGAGGCCGATTGAGTCTGGAAAACGTTGCTGTGTGCGGACGAATCCCGGTGCCGGCGACTATCAAAACACCGTTCCGTCCCGACTTTAAGGGTATGGTTCTGGCGAACGTCAGCGTGCGGAATGTTTCGCTAATTGACGTCAGCCTGTTCGCCGGGTTGTTGGCGCCCAATCTACAGGTTCAGGGCGACGTGGTATTGCAGGGTCTGCAATCAATGGACAGTGTTGATCTCGAATCTGGCGATATCGAGAATCGCCTCGAGATCACCACGATGTACCTGGCAAAGCCAAGCTATATTCACGGCGATCTCACCCTCGACAACACCAGTGCGAAGAGCATCGGGATATCTGCGATCAATGTCGCCGGCTCCCTAAGACTCATTAGCACTATTGTGGAGCAGTACATTGATGCTTCAGGGGGCACATGGGGCGCTGCGGACGACGGCACATCTGAAAAGGTTCTACCGCTGAAGATTGGCCATTTTCCATACCCCGCGAAGAAGTCCAAAGGCACAGCGGGTGAATTGAATCTATACGGGACGATCATCGAAAGGAATCATCTGGCGCTGCAGAACATTGATATCGCGGGCGATCTGCAAGCTAACTTCGTTCGCGTAGGTACCGGCGTCTTTCTGGAGCCACACGATGACAATGACGAGCGAAACAGAATCGGCGGAGACGTCGACATCGGTGGGTCGGAGGTACCGCAGCTAATTCGCATTCGCTGCACCGATATTGACGGAAATCTCACAGCACGGGGCCTGAACGCAGGCGAATTCCGTATGGTCGGTAGCGTTTTTGACGGGAAGTCACCGCAGCGACCCGATGATTGCGCAACTCCGATCAACTGTCCGCTGCGGGTCGGTGGAGGGGTGTATCTCCCAGACGCAAGAGTAGCCGGTGAAATCTATGTGCTCGGCGTGTCGGCGGACAAATCGCTGAACCTGCGGCATGCGACTATCGGAGGCGATCTGACGTTATCGCTGGATTGCGAAGAAGCGTACGAGCGTGGTCTGCTGCGGCCACGCGATGCGAGGGAGGGCCGATTGACGTCGAATTTTCCTGACGGCGTCAAACTGCGCAAATCCACTGTATCCGGCGACATCGTGCTTTCCGGGGTCGATTGCTCGGCGGGCGGCATCGACCTGGCCGACACAACGGTTCAGCGTGACATCGAGTTGCTCCCCGATGGCGGGCTGGCAACGGCCAGAGCTTTGCGCCTCGAAGGCCTCAGGTGCGATGGGTCCGTAGACTTGTCTGGATTGGCGCTCGACCGGGGATGCATCGAAGAGGGTTGCTGTGGCCGACGCTGCACGCGGCCGAAATGCAAAGACAAGCTGGGTGTCGGGCACGTGGAGGCCAAGGGGGCGCGAATTCTGGGCCACCTTCGCACGGCCAGCGAGGACCATAGTGCGAGAATTCCCGGCTGCCTGGATCTGTCATTCAGCGAAATCGGCACGCTGGAGCTGTCCGTCGATACCTTTCCGTTGCCGGATGCGCAGCCGCAGACGCCGGAAGCCTGCGGCGTGATTCTGCAGAGAGCATCGATAGGCATGCTGGCCGTTCACTGCACCGAGGGCAATTATCCTCGTCCAACCGATTTTCGTTACGCCGAGATCAAGTGGTGGGAGTTCAACAAGGGCAACGGTGGCAGCGACAATGAGCGAGATGGCGATTCCCGCAGCAGTGACAATCCCGCTGATTACATTGCGTTGTTACAGCACGACAAGGGTTTGCAACGGCACACCTGGCGCGCAATAGAAAACAATCTACACAATTGGGGGCACGAAGATGCCGCCGACGAAGTACACCGGGCAATGCGTCGTTGGCTGCGCGACAAGATCCGGGACGACGGTCCTGGGACTGGTTTGCTGAAGAATATCCTTTGGTATCCAGCTCGCGTTGCACGCAGAATCGGCGACTACCTTACCGATGATGTGACGAGCCCCCTGAGATTGCTGCGATTGATGGGTTTTTGGCTTGTGCTGTCAACGTACCTGTTATCGATCTCTGAGAATATGGGTTTGTCCGAGCCCGGCTATCTCACCTTACCTCCCGATCAGCGCTACGTAGTCCAGCATCCGGATCCCAGTGACTGGGGCCTGCTGTCAGGATTCTGGACCGCATTGCAATTTCATGTGCCGGTCGCGGCGTTCACGGCTCGCGATGAATGGGAGCCCTCGAACGACGAGCCGATGGTCATCTATCGGTTTTCAGATATGTTGGTCAGGCTTCCCTGGAACGTGACCGCCGAGGATTACGGGAACCTTGTGCTGGTCACACACTGGATTGCGTGGCCAGTCGTCATCGTACTTGCATCACGCAAGTTCCTGCGCCGGGCGCAGCAACAATAGCCGGAGCACCGCGACGTGGGAGACAAAGCCGTTTTGCCAGCAGCGCTGCGCGAGGGCTGGGTGTCCTCCTACTCCCTGAAGGAAGACAAGTCCCGCAACCTGTGGCGCTTCGACTATATTCTCGAACTGGCCGTGGAGCGCGGCATCGATATCTGGATGCGACCACTGCCGTTTCTCGAGCACGGTTGGCTGGTTCAGGGTCGCGCCGTCAAGAACTTGCAGGGCTTCGGTTTCGCGCTGTGGGCGTCCCGCGGCTTCAGCGAGCTGGACACCACGGCCGTGCCGATCTACGAGGCCCTCGACCGCGAAACCCTGCAATTCGATGCCGAGTCGGTCTTTGTCTACACCGCCCTTTTCTGTCGCTTCGTGTACAGTGACGACGGTCCGTTTTGGATCATCACCGACCCAACCGACCTCAACGCTTCGATGATGCCCGGTGAGCGAGCAACGGCCAGCATGCCGACACTGCCCGCCAGCTATGACGAACTCACTTTGGAGCAACTGGCCACACTGATAGAAGTGCCGGAAGTGACGCAGCACCGTGATGACTGGCGCGTGAAGGTCTGCGTGCAGCATGGCGGCGATCTCTCCCGCGCAGAGTTCCTGGTTACTGCAGACGGTGCCATCGAGATGGCGGAAGACACGCCACTCGTCAACGGAATCGGCTTCGTGGCGAAGCGGAATCAAAAGCTCAAGGCCATGAATTTCGGGCGCGTGCCGATCCAGGGGATCGAGTCGCTGGTCGAACTGCGCCGGGGTCGGGTGGCGACCAAGGCTGACATGGACGAACTGATGAAGGTCATCAACAGCGCGGACGTGCCGCCGGATCATTCGCCCAATGAACGCACTCGCGAGCGCTCACTGATCCGGGAATGCCTGCGCCTGCAACTCTTACGGTCGCTGCGCCGCGGAGATGCGGCGCCGTTATTCGACGCCGAAGCAGACCTGGACGATGACGCGCTGCTACTGAAGTTCGCCGAGTTTCTGATGCGCAGCTGGCCGGCAGTCGTGATCGAGTCGCCGTATCCGCTCGCCGAGCAGACAACATCACTGATCCTGATCGATTTGCTCGATGAAAAACCCAAGCACAACCTGATGCAATCGAGCGTGCCCGGCGAGCCGGACCTGATGGGCATTCCGCAGGTCGACGATGGCGACCTCCTGGCGTTGTCGTTCCACACAGCGCGCAAGCTGGTTCGCCCGGAAGCAATTGCCTATCACCTCGGCGCGACCGAATCGCTGACAATGATCGGCTGCAATTTCCTGACCGACCTGCCGCCTGCATTGCAGCGCATGGCGGACATCGTGCTCACGCTGGGCAATCTCGATCCGGAGCTGTTCCGGCAATTGTTCTGCCTGGCATTCGACTGCGAGTGGCCGACCGGCGTCGACATCGACGATGCACTATGGGTGCGATACGTCGAGCCGCATGACCTGGAGCGCCCGCTTCGCGACAAGCAGGATCGGACCGCCGGGTGGCGTGCGGAGGATGCGCTGCAAGCCATTCGCGAACGGGTCGAGCGGCGTCTCGACAGCATCAATACGGCGGACGCGCCGGAACTGGATGACCTGCACGGCCTGGATGCAGCCAAGGCGGTCATCCGGGACCTGATCGATGACCTGCGCGGCGCGGTAGCCGGCGAATTGGAGTGGGAGGAGGTCGATCGCGGTTTGTTGCTCGTTGGCGAACCCGGCACCGGCAAGACGATGCTGGCACGCGCGGCGGCCAAGGCGGCCGGAGTCCATTTCATCAGCACGAGTGCTGGGCGGTGGGCGGCCGCGGCGACGGAGTTCTATGATGTGATTCGTACCATCCGGGACGTGTTCGCGGATGCGCAGCGTTATGCGCCGAGCATTCTGTTCCTCGATGAACTGGACTCGCTGGGACGGCGTGACCAGATGACCGACCGGAACCGGCAGCTGGAACTGGAAGAGCTGAATACGGTATTGCAGGAGCTGCAGGGCTTCCGTGACCGCAAGGGTGTATTCGTCATCGGCGCGACCAACCACCTTGACCGGATCGATCCGGCATTGACGCGGCCCGGGCGCCTCGACCAGGTTGTGCGCATCCCGCGGCCTAATCGCGCCGCGCTGGCCGCGATTCTGCGCTACCACCTCGAACCGTATGTCGCGGAGGAGCGCGTTTCGCGGGACCTGAACCTCGACGATCTCGCGGCGCTCGCGGTGGGATGTACCGGCGCTGACATCGAGGCCTTCGTCCGGGACGCTGCCCGGCGGGCCCGCAAGGCGGACTCCCTCATCAATGCCGATCACCTGGCAGCGGCCATTACGCGTGCGCCACGTGACATCAATACGGCCCAGCCGATGTCGGTCGATGAGCAGGAGCGCACCGCGTTTCATGAGGCCGGCCACGCGGTGGCCTGTTTGCTGGCACAGCACTATCCGGCAGAGCTCACCATGGTGTCGATCGTGCCGCGCAGTGATGGCAGTCTCGGCTTTGCCGGCTTTTATAGCGACGAATTGCTGGGGCTGACCCGGGCCGCGCACCTGGAATACCTGGAGATTCTGCTTGCCGGTCGCGCCGCGGAGGAGCTGCGCTACGGCGTGGACGGTGTGTCGTCAGGCGCGGGCGGCGAGTCGCCGACCAGCGACCTGGCGCTGGCAACACGGCACCTGCTGAAAGTCGTCACGGAATTCGGTGTGCACGGCGAGCGCTCCCTGCGTTGGCGGGAAATCCACGAGCGCACCACGGACGTTGCCGTCATCGGCGAGCTGCTGGACAACGCGTATGAGCGCGTGCGCCAGAGGCTGAAAGATCATCGACCCCTGCTAGACATGATCGCACGCCGCCTGCTCGATGATTCCGAGGTGCTGGCCGACGATCTGGAAGTCCTGGCCAGACAGCACGGGATTGACGCGGTACCGGCGGACAAGCAGGTCAGCCAGGTATGAGCGCCGACAAAAGAAATTTTGACTACCAGGCGAATCTCGCGTGGATTCGCGTGGGGCTGAGTCGGGCGCTCGATCGCGCAATTGCCGACGGCGTATTGAAACCGGCGGAAGGCGAATCGGTTGCTGCGGCATTCGTGCGTTATATCGAGCGGCATCGGCCCGTCGTACTGGTCGAGACACGCCTGCCGTTCGGCGAGATCCTGGTTGCCGAAATCGTGCATCAACTTGGCAGCCTGCCGCGCGCGAAACCGATGATCTCGCTGCTGACCGGCGATACGGAACTCAAGGAGGAGGTGTTCCAGAGCAGCGAGCCGGTGGTGGTATCGATGCACGATTCGGGCATCCAGTTGAATGACGCCGACCTCGGCCGGCAGCTTGCCGGGGCACGTTGCCCCGTGTTCATTGGTTGCTCGAGTCAGTGGGACCTGCCGGATACACTGCGGCGCACGGTCGACCTGGCGCTATCGTTACCGAATGCGGACGAGCAATACTTCCTGCAGGTTTTCGAAGCATTGTTCGATGCACCCTTTCCGGACGATATCGAAACCGGCCCGGCGACCTGGCGGGATTTCGTGCTGCCAACCGACCTGCAGCAACCATTGCGACTCGGCTTCGATGCCAGCGCCGCCGCCGGGTACATTCGCACACGTGTGAAGGAACGCCTGGCACGGCAGTCACCGGAGTCGGGTCCGTCACTGGCCGACCTCCACGGCTTGGGCGAGGCACGCGCGTTCGCCGAGGACCTGGTACACGACCTGCGCGTGGCGCTGGACGGGCGGCTCGATTGGGACGAAGTCGACCGGGGCATGCTGATGGTTGGCCCGCCCGGCACCGGCAAGACCACGCTCGCGCGGGCGATTGCGAAAGATTCGGGTGTAAAGTTCGTGGTCGCCAGCGCGACCGACTGGCAGGCCGCGGGTCATTTGTACCTGCACCTGGCGGCAATCCGGGCCAGCTTCGATGAGGCACGTCGCTATCCGGCGGCAATCCTGTTCATTGACGAAATCGATGCGGTCGGAAACCGCGACCTGCTCGGCCCGACTGGCCGCGGTTACCAGACCCAGGTCATCAACTACCTGCTGGAACTGCTCGACGGTTTTCATCGCCGCAGCCGCCTGGTCGTGATTGGCGCAACCAACTACGAGGAAGCAATCGACCCGGCGCTGCGACGCGCGGGCCGACTGGATCGCACTGTCCGCGTGCCATATCCAACAGTCCGGGCGCTCAATTACATTTTCGAATTCCATTTGCGTGACTATGCCGAGTTGGGGCGACTGGCGGCGGACATCGATATTGCGGAACTGGCCGGCCTGTCATTCGGCCTTACCGGCGCGGACGTCGAGCTGTTCGTCCGCGGTGCGGCACGGCGGGCGCGGAAGCGGCGTGAGCGCATCTGCCAGGAAGACCTGATCGCCGAAGTGCTGCGGCGCCCGCGCGCCGGCGCCGGGCGCACGTCGATTTCGCCCGGGACACTGCGACGGCTGGCGGTGCACGAAGCCGGACACGCCCTGGCGCGATTGCAGAGCCGCAGTAATGGGCAGGATATTGCCTATGTGTCGGTTGCGCCGCGTAGTGATGGGCGAATTGGTTTCACGGCCGCGATGCCGGATCAGCGCACGTCGCTGACGCGCGATGACTTTCTGGAGAAGATTGGCGTCATGCTGGCCGGCCGGGCCGCGGAGGAAGTGATCTATGGCGAGGATGGCGTATCGGATCTCTCGGGCCAATACGGGTCGCAAAGCGACCTGGCGCGCGCGACGCGACTCGCGACGATGCTGAACGGTTCGGCCGGTCTGGGTCCGGATGGCGAACTGACCTGGTGGCCGGCACTGGCCGGCGCAATCGACACGGCGCTCGATCGCCGGGTCGACTCGGAACTTGCATCCATCTACCAGGCTGTCGTGGCAGCCCTCAATCGGGATCGCGCATTACTGGACGCAATCGCGGCTGCGCTCGTCGAACGCCAGGAACTCACCGGAGAAGAACTCCGCGGCATGGCGAACAGCAACTGAGCTACGGATACGTGCCGCGAATCGGGTAGTTGTTGTCCGGATTCTTGATCCATTCGATCCCGGAAACCAGCGCGTCGAGTTCCGGTCGTACAAACGGGTTGTTCGAAATATCGACGACCTGCACTTGATGATCTGCGTTGATCACGAACAGGCCCGGTTCCGCAAACGGGTGATCGGTTTCCTTGGGTGACCGGGGATGGGAAATGTACAAGCCGAGATCCTGCATCTGTTCGATCGTCAGCCCGTAATAGAGAGGAAAGCTGACGTCCAGTTTTTCCAGATGGCTTTGCAGTTGTTCATGACTGTCGCCTGACACGGCGGCCAGGTCCACGCTGACGTCCGCAAGCCTTTGCTTGAAGCCTTCCAGCTTGTTGAGATACTTCGTGCACAGTGGGCAATGCTGCCCGCGATAGACGACGACCATCTTCCACTCGGCACCCCCGGTCGGCTTGCCGATGTCATCCACGCTGCCGTCGAGTGCATTGACTTGTACCGCCGGAAATCCTGACCCCGCCTGGATTTTTGTTGAATTCACGTTTGTCACCTCTTGAGCGATGCCGACCGTTTACGTAGGCTGCCAGTATAAGAAGAAAAACAGGCCAACGGTTTTGCCGTGGTCGGGAGGAAGACATCATGCGACGGAGCGTGATTAACCTGGTCGTAATCCTGTTGTCGCTATCCTTGCTGCCGGTCGCAATTGCGTCGGTTGCCGAGAGAGAGCGCCGTTCGCTGCACCGCCCGGTGCCGCCGAGAATCATCGGTGTCTATACCGATGCCGGGCAACTACTGGTAGCCGGTGAGAACCTGCCTGCCGGTGAAGACGTGGAAGTGCGGCTCGGCGACAACCTGCTGGAAGTGACGCTCAGCAGCAAGACGTTACTGGTTGCCCGCCTGCCCGTTGGCGCGCTTGGCCAGGTCGATGAACTGGTCATCCGGCGCGGCGTCCGGCGCGCCCGGATCCGCGGCGAGGCCGTGCAATGGGGTCTCCGGTTGCCCAACCTGTTCCGCTAGTCCAGTTCAGCCGGGCAGCGTGATCCCGGTCACATATGTAAAGAGACTGTCTTGCCGACTGCCGGGAGAATGGTTCAGCATCCGACACGGCGCTAATGCGCTTTTCATGACTCGACCGCCGAAGCGAGCCCGGATCCGACCGAGATGGCATCGACCTGGACTGTATTGATCGTTGATGACGACCCCGCCATGCGGCAGCTTGGCCGTGCCCGGCTGGAAAAGCTCGGCCTGATCGTCACCGAAGCTGCCGACGGCAAGGAAGCGCTGGAGGTGTTCAAGCAATGCCAGGCCGACCTCGTGCTGCTGGACGCCAGCATGCCGAAAATGGACGGCTTCGAAGCCTGTCAACGGATTCGCAAGCTCCGGTACGGCGAGGATATTCCCATCATTATGGTCACCGCACTGGCCAGCTCGGATTCCGCCAAACAGGCAATTGCGGCGGGCGCCACCGAATTCGTGACGAAGCCCATCAACTGGGCCGACCTCGGGGAGCGGATTCGGAATTACCTGGCGTACCGGGCGACGATGCCGATCGACTGATTTCCCCAGCAATCGGCCGCAGAACAATCACCGAAAGGTGACATAAGTCACGCCGGCAAAACACCGCCGAATGCCAGAATCTCTGTGTTGTTGTGCCTCAGGGATGGGCAGCGGTGCGCGCAAGATTCAGTGACCTCTGGCGGCGGGAGCGGCTGGGGCTGACGATGATCGTCAGCTCGATGGCGGTGATCGCCGTCACCGTATTCCTGCTGCTGAATTTCGACAGCAACGAGCGGGTCGAACAACTGCGGCGCCAGGGTCCGAGCATCACGAGAATCCTGGCTGATATCCCGTTCCCCGAACTGCGCTCCCGACATATCGACTACAGCCCGCTGCGCATTCTGCAAATCGGCCAGGACGACGAGGACTTTGCCTACGCCGTGGTCGTCGACAACGACGGCGCGGTCCTCAACGCGGTCAACTCACCCGTCGTGGATGTCGGCAGAATTGCCACCGACGTACCGCAGGGCGTCTGGAGCGGTGAGCGGCAGGTCAATCTGCCGGGCGCGAATCGCGAAGTGCTCGAGTTTTTCTCGCCGGTGGTGGAAGGCGAGGACATCATGGGGACGGTGCGTATCGGCTATTTCATGCCGTCGCTGGGTCTGGACGCGGGCCAGTTGCCGTTCCTCGGCTCGATGGCATTGGCAATCTTCTTGCTGACCCCGCTGTTCTACTTCACCGTACGTCGCGAAATCCAGCCGATCAAGGCGGTTAACGACCAGATCGCGGCCCGCATCGACCAGGGGCAGTTCAACTCCTGCACCATTGAAGCCAGCGGCGAGCTAAGCGAGTTCATCGACCGCTTCAACAAGTTCACTGATCTCGCGCGCTCGAAGATCGAGTCGCTGGAGCAGAACAACAACGAGCTCATTGCGTCACAGAAGCTGTTGAGCTACCGCAAGCTGCGCATCGAGGCCGTACTGAAAGCCATCCCGGAAGCGGTGCTGATTCTCGGCGAAGACGGCAGTGTCTCGTATGCGAATGAGAAGGTGTCGGACCTGCTTGGCGTGCAGCCGGTCTCGATCATGCACCGCAAGCCCAGCCAGTGGTGCAAACATGCAGAAGCCCTGTCGTTTCTGAGTCGCTTCGAAGAGAAGACGACCTCGAATTTTTATACCGAGACGGCGCGGTTTACCAGCCCGATCGCCGAGCAAAAGAAACTCTCGATCAAGGCCTATCCGCTGTTCTCGCCGAAGGATCCCGACGCGATTTTCGGGCGGTTGATCATCTTGCGCGATGCGACGAAGGAAGCGTTGGCCGAGGAGGGCCGGGCGAACTTCGTCGCGCACGTTTCCCACGAATTGAAGAACCCGTTGAATACGCTGGGCCTGTATGCAGAGGCGCTGAAGGGTGAGCAGGGCCAGGAAGAGTCCTTCCGCATCGAGGCCTACAACGTGATCCACGACGAAGTGGAGCGCCTGGCATCCCTGGTCGACAACCTGCTGAACATCACCAAGATCGAGATGGGCAATCTCAAGATCGACAAGCAGCGCGTTCGCCTGCAGGACTTGTTGCGCGATGCGTTCGAGCACGTGTCGACCAGCGGTCGGGCCAAGGGTCTCGAATTCAACATCGACATGCCGCCGGAGCTCACCGCGGTTGCCGTCGACAAGGACCTGCTGCGCATCGCGATCAACAACCTGTTGGTCAACGCGATCAAGTACACGCCGTCAGGGGGCAGCGTAACGCTGCAGGCCGGCGAGACCGACAGCGCCATTGAAATTCGCGTATCAGACACGGGTATTGGCATCGCGCAGGAAGACCAGGACAAAATTTTCGACAAGTTTTATCGCGCCGAATCGGACCAGGTCCGGGAAGTTGGCGGCCACGGCCTTGGCCTGCCATTGGCAAAGGAGATCATCGAGCTGCACCGCGGCCAGCTCAGCGTGAGCAGCCAGCCGGGCCAGGGATCTGAATTTCTGATCAGCCTCTGGAAAGACAGCGGCTTGATGAAGCAGGCGATATGAGCAAGAAACGCGTCTTGATAGCTGACGACGAGCCCATGGTCCTGCGGGTCCTGCGATTGCAGCTCGAAAAGGCCGGCTACGAAGTCGAAACCGTCCCGAACGGTGAAGTGGCGCTGGAACGCATCCGGGAAAGTCATCCCGACGTGCTGATCACGGACATCGAAATGCCGCGTATGTCCGGCGAAGAGCTTTGCGTTGCCTTGCAAAAAGAATTTCCGGACCGAAAGTTTCCGATCTTTGTCGCGACATCGCTCACCGGTCTCCGGCACCGGGAGTGGGCCAAGGCAATTGACAACCTGCACTTTCTGGAGAAGCCGCTCAGCGCCAGGAAGATGCTGACGGCGCTTGGCGATTACTTTTCCGGACACACCAGCGGCCAGGAGCAGGAACCTGCATCATGCTGAATACCGCGATACAGGCTCTGGACCTGGCGAATTACGCCGGCATGGCGACACGCATGTTCCCTGCCAGTCTCGGACTCGCGATTTGCGCCGACGACGGGAGCCTGCTGAAGGCGAGCGACGATGACATCGCCGACCACGCACAGACGTTGGCCGCAGCCCGGCCCGACTGGGCGGCAGAAGTGCAGGATCTCGAACATGTCGAGGTCGCGAATGATGGCTCCGTGATGATCATGAACCTGCAGTCGGATACGGGCATGACTCCCGTGTTCCTGCTGTGGTGGCTGGGCGAGCCGGCAGCCGGCGAAGCATCCGCCGACATGCACGATACGCTGCTGTCACTGGCAGTTTGCATCCGGAACGAACTGCAACTGCAAACCGAGCTCGACAGCATGGCGCTGGAGCTTTCCGAGCGCTACGAGGAGCTGAACCTGGTCTATCACACCGACGACCAGGTGAGCTATTTCCGCGAGGGCTATGAAGCGTTCCGCGCCCTCGTGCAGAACTGCTCGGACTACCTCGATGCCGGCCTGGCCGTACTGCATATGCGAGAAAAAGGCGTGCTGGTAGAGAGCCGCACGGATCTCGATGCGACCGACATGCGTTTGATCCAGTCGGTGCTGGATGACTACCTGTATGACCGGGTAATCGGTAGCTGCGACGTGGAATTTCTGAACAATGAAGGCAACGGTCGGGGCAACGATGCGGCGCACATCCCGTATCGCCTGATGGCCGGGCCGATCATGAGTTTCGGCGACCAGGCCGACGGCGTACTCGTCATTGCCAACCTGTTGTCATCCAAGTCATTCAGCAACAGCGACAAGAACCTGTTGTCGGTCATGTCCCGCAAGGTCGCCAAGATCGTGCAGGGCAGTTACGACGGCCTGACCGGATTGCTGAACCGGGCGAGCTTTGAACACCTGATCAACAACGAGCTGGAACATATCCGGCACGCAGGCGGCTCGCATTGCCTGCTGCACCTGAATATCGACAAGCTCCACCGGATCAACGAGACGCTCGGTCACGATGCCGGTGACATGATCGTGCGGCGTTTCGCGGACGCGATTGCCGAGGACCTGCGCGAGACCGACAAGGTGGCCCGAATCGGTGGTGACGAAATCGGCGTCCTGATCCATGGTTGCCATGCGCGCAAGGGCATAAGTATTGCCGAAAAGATCCTGAGGACGGTCGCCAACCTCGACCTCGAATGGCAGGGCGAGCAGTTACACGCCACCGCGAGCGCCGGTGTCGCCGTGCTGGACCAGTCGTCGCGGACCGGCGAACAGGTCATGAAGCAAGCCGTGATCGCCTGCGACCTTGCCAAGGACGATGGTGGCGATTCGGCCGTAGCCTACGAACCCGACCAGGCGAGTCTGCAGGAGCGCGAGGCCAGTATGTGGATGGTTGGTACCGTGCACAGCGCGCTGCGCGAGAACCGTTTCCTGTTATACGCGCAGCCCATTACGCCGTTGAAACCATCCGGCGGCGCTCACCTGGAGATACTGCTGCGCATGGACGATGGCGAAAAAATCGTCTCACCGCACGCGTTTCTGCCGGCGAGCGAGCGCTATCAGCTGATGACGTCGATCGATCGCTGGGTGGTTGAAAACTCCCTCGTGGAAATCGGACTGTATCTCGACGGGGAGCCGCGCGTCCGGCCGGTGTTTGGCATCAATCTGTCCGGTCAGTCATTCAACAGCACGGAATTCCTGGAATTCGCCATCGCGACCCTCGACAAGTCCGGCGTGCCGCCGGAGCTGATCTGTTTCGAGATTACTGAAACTGCCGCAGTCTCCAATATGGCGCGCGCACAGGACTTCATCGCCGCGTTGCGCGCCAAGGGCTGCCAGTTCGCACTGGACGACTTCGGCGCGGGTGTGAGTTCGTTTGGCTACCTGAAGTCCTTCGACGTGCAATACCTGAAGATTGATGGTGCACTCGTTCGTGACATTGTCGAGGACAAGGTCAACGCTGCGATGGTCGAGTCGGTTCACCAGATCGGCCACGTGATGGGCCTGCAAACCATTGCCGAGTTCGTGGAAACCGAAGCGGCGCGCGCGTTGTTGACGAAGATGGGCGTGGATTACATCCAGGGCTACCTGATCAGCAAACCCGGCCCACTGCAAGAGCAGCTGGCGATCATGAATGATGCGCCGGCGCTGTCGGCGCTGTGACCGAAGCTGCCGAACAACTGGATCGCAAGGTCTTCAAGGCACGCGTCGGTGTCGAAACCTTCGTGGCGCCTGCCGGCGCGTTGTCGAGCAACGAAATCAATGACGAACTCCACCAGGTACTGACTGAGTGCATCGAAGACGGTGAGTACGGCATCATCGTCGACCTTGCTGACGTGCCGCAGATAAACAGCCGCGCCATCGAAATCCTGCTTGATACCCAGGATCTGCTGCTGCAAAAGGGTGGCCGGCTGAAGGTCGTCGGGGCCGGCGCCGTCGTGCTGGAGTCGCTGCAAATCACGGGTTTCGTGCACTACGTCCCGACCCAGGGCCAGGAGCAGCTGGATCCGCTGCGGGAAGCATCTGCGACCTACAATCCCCTGCCCCTGGGTGAGCTGCTGGTCCGGAAGGAGCTCATCTCGCAGGAGCAGGTCGAGGAGGCGCTACGGGCCCAGAAGAAGTCGGGCAAACGACTCGGCGAAATCGTGACCGAGCGCGGCTGGCTCGAGGAGCGCCAGGTGTTACAGGCACTGGCGGAGCAGCTCGATGTACCAATGGTGCGACTGCGGGCCGGTGTTTACGATCCCGAAACCGTGGCGATGCTCGATCACGATACCGCGAAGCGGCTCAAGGTGCTGCCGCTCTTCCGCGTGCGCGGTGTCGTCGCGCTGGCAACCGCGAATCCGCAGGATATGCCGAGCCTCACGGAAATCGAGGACCGGTTGCAGGCCACGGTGCGTCCAATCATGGCGCGGGCCGAGGACATCCTGAAGTGCCTCGAGGAAACCAGCGATGAACTGTTCATGTCGGAAGAGTTCATCACTGAGGTCGATGCCGATTTCGAAGTCGTCGAAAACCTGGCAACTGACGACTACACGACCATTGATGAGATGGCGGCCGGCAGCCCCATCATCAACCTCGTCAATTCGTTGATTCAGCGTGCCATTCATGACGGCGCCAGTGATATTCACGTCGAGCCTGGCCGCAGCAAGTCGCGGATTCGCTTCCGTATCGACGGCGTGCTGTACGAGGTCATGACGCCGCGCATCGAGCTGCATCCGGCGATCGTGTCACGCCTGAAAGTCATGGCCAACCTCGACATCGCCGAGCGGCGGCTGCCACAGGACGGCCGCATCCAGGTGTTCAGTCAGCAACGCTGTATCGACCTGCGCTTCAGCTCGCTGCCCGGTCTTTACGGCGAGAAAGTTGTGCTCCGTGTGCTGGACAAGAACCAGGCCATCCTGGACGTGAACAAGCTCGGCATGACCAATGCCAACCTGGCAACGTACCTGAATCTCCTGGACAAGAGCCACGGACTGATCCTGGTCACCGGGCCGACCGGTAGTGGTAAGACGACCAGCCTGTATGCGGCGCTGAACCACCTGAACAGCCTGGAAAAGAGCATCGTCACGATCGAGGACCCGGTCGAGTACCAGATCGACGTGATCAACCAGAACGAGGTCCGCGACAAGATTGGTCTCGGTTTCGCGAAGGTGCTGCGGCACGTGTTACGCCAGGATCCGGATATCGTGATGGTCGGCGAGATTCGTGACACCGAGACGGCCACGATCGCGGTGCAGGCTGCACTAACGGGCCATCTCGTCCTGTCGACGCTGCACACGAACGACAGCATTGGCGCCGTGACCCGAATGATCGACATGGGCGTGGAGCCCTACCTGTTGTCATCAGCGTTGATCGGCGTGATGGCGCAACGCCTGGTGCGGACGATTTGTCCGGCCTGCAAAACGAGTTTCCTTGCCCAACCGGAGGTCCTGAAGCAGTACGGCTGGGAAGGTGACTCGGTGACTCTCAGCCGTGGCCGCGGCTGCGGTGAATGTTATGACTCGGGCTACAAGGGCCGCATCGCGATCCATGAGCTGATCAAAGCCGATAACAACTTGCAGAAGCTCATCATGAAGAACTCCAGCCGGGACGAGCTCACCGAGTATCTCGTCGACGCCGACGTGCAGACGCTCTTCCGCGACGGTCTCGGCAGGGTACGCGAAGGCAAGACAACGATTGAAGAAATCTCGCGCGTGATCACGAGCTAGCCATGCCGATCGAATTGCAGACAGCAGCCGCGGGATCAGCGCCCGACGTCAAGGTCGGGAAGAAGTCCGGAACAAAGCCGTCACGCGGGTTTGGTGCCGGTAAACCCGGACCGCGCGACCGGATGGCGTTTACGGAGCAGTTGGCACTTCTGCTCGAGACCGGCATGCCACTCCACGCCGCTCTGCAAAGCCTGCGGCAACAGGCGGGCAACCCCGGCATGCGCGCCATCATCGAGGAAATGATCGCGGACGTGGAGTCCGGTCAGCGCTTTGCCAGCGCACTGGCCAAACATCCGGAGCTCTTTTCGACGACGTACGTGAATCTCGTGTCTGCCAGTGAAGGCAGCGGTTTCCTGCCGAAAGTGCTCGAACAGCTGCTGGCGGAAGAGGAAAAGCGCGAGGAACTGCGCAATACGATCGTGTCGGCGCTGACCTATCCGGCGTTCCTGATGGGGTTCTCCGTGCTGGTCGTGATATTCGTACTGGTGCTGGTGTTCCCGAAATTCGCGGATATGTTCGCACGCATCAAGGATCAGTTGCCCGCCACGACGCTGGGCCTGATGTGGCTCAGTGACATGCTGCGAATTTACTGGTGGCAGGTCCTGGCCACGCTGGGCGGAGCCGTATTTCTGTTCCAGCGCGCGGTCAGCTCGGACGCCGGTCGCGCGACGCTCGATCGCTGGGCACTGACGCTGCCTGGTGTGCGCAGCATCTTCGTGCAGCTCTATATCACGCAGTCATTTCGGGTTCTGAGCCTGTCGCTGTCGCATGGCGTGTCCGTCGTCGATGCCCTGGAGGCCACGCGCGACGTCGTCAAGAACCGGCTGTTCCGTCGTCTGCTGAAAAATGTGGAGCGATCGGTACAGGAGGGCGGCACGATCGCGGCGGGGTTCGCGGATGCTGATTTCGTGCCGGAGCTGGCCGAGCAGATGGTCACGACCGCGGAGGCATCCGGCAACCTGGCACCGGTGCTGGGCCGCGTCGCTGAACACTACGAACGTGAACTGAGTCGCAAATTGCTGGCGCTCAGCAAGATGGCCGAGCCCATCATGCTGCTGGTCATGGGGCTGGTGGTCGGCATCATCGTGAGCTCGCTGATCCTGCCGATCTTCAAGCTCAGCAAGGCGGTGACTTGAGTCGCGGCACGTCGCCGCGCCGGGTTTATGTAATGTGAACCGGTTCATATCCAACTACCCGAAATTGGTAAAGAATTGCCGCCAGCGACCGATGAATACCTGTGAGCTCCCGGGATGGAGCGTTGCATAGGCGAACGGAGATCCGTCCATGAGACAGGCTACGGCTAAAATCAGGCAAGCAGGCTTCACCCTGGTGGAGCTGCTGATCGTTGCGATCATCCTGGCGATTCTGGCGGCGATTGTCGTACCCCAGTTTGCATCGACGACTACGGATGCCCAGGAAGCCGCACTGCGTGCGAACCTGTCAGCGATTCGCGGCGCGATTTCCTTGTACCGCCAGCAGCACAACGAGTACCCGGGCGCGGTTGCTGCAACCGGTGGCACCTGTGGCGGCACCGCCGGCAGTGGTGCAGCGGAGACGCGTGCAGCGCTGGTCGAGCAACTCACACGTTACTCGAACGCGTCGGGCGAAACCTGTTCGCGGCCTGAAAGCGGTTCCTTCCCGTTCGGTCCCTATCTCGACGAGAATGACATCCCGGCCAACCCGGTAACCGGCAACAACGCCGTGGCGATCGTGCCATCCACCGATGCCGCGGCAGGTGACCTGGCAATGCAGGGCGCGGGCGCGGGTCTTGGCTGGCGCTATGACCCGACCTCCGGCAAGTTCATCGCCAACGATACCGACACCGACTCGCAGGGTACGCGCTACGACGCATACTGAGTAGGGCCTTCTGGTCTTTCTCCGGGGGGACATTCTGGTTTTTCTCCGGAAGGAGAAAAAGCTGAATGTCCCCAAGGGCTACTTACCGCATAAACCAGCAACGTGAACGCGGCTTTACCGTCACGGAGCTGCTGGTCGTCGTAGTTATCATCGGTTTACTCGCGGTTGTCGCGGTTCCGGCGCTCCGCTCCAGCGATCCAAACAAGCTCGATCTGGCCGCGACCCAAGTCGCGGAGGCGATTCGTATCGCCCGTGCCGAGTCAATGCGTACCGGCGACCTGTATGGCGCCAGAATCAGCCAGGTCACTCAGCGCGTCGAGGTCCGTCGCTACAACCCCGCAGACGGCAGCGGCATAGAAACGCTGTATCACCCGGTCGACAAGCAACTCATCGACTTCCATGTCGATGACCTCGCGGGGAACGCCGGGATCCTGATGACCAATGCCATCAACGTCTTTGACTATTCGGGCACCGCCAACAAGAAACGAGTGTTCTTTGACGCTCAGGGCATACCTTTCTTCATTGACTCTGGCGGTCAGTCCTACCAACTGACTTCCGGATCCATTGAACTGAGTCTTGGGACGGATAAGCGATTTGTGATTCTGGCACCGATCACGGGTCGGGTGACGATCCAATGACTGCTTCACGTCAATGCGGCCTGACGTACGTCGAGATCCTGGTTGCGACGCTATTGCTACTGGTCGGCCTCGTGCCGGCGCTGGATGCGCTGCGGACCGCGACCGTTGGCAGCCGGGTCAATGATTCCTACGTGGCGGCCCAACACCGGCTGGGCGGCCGGCTCGAAGAGGTCTTGGCCGAACCATTCTCGGAATTGGACGCTGCCGCAGTGGCCGCCGGATCGCCAACCACACCAACGGACTACTCGGAGGCACCGGGCACGCCCGGGCGCCTGCTGGTGTTCATTGCTCGTTATGACGGCGACGACGCGGACCTGGATGGTGACCCGTTCACCGGCGGCGACTCGGGGCTGCTGTGGGTGCAGACCGCAATCGAGCAAACCACGTACTCGCTCGAAACGCTGATCAGCCAATGAGCGAACGCACCGCGAATCTTCCTCACAAGGAGACCGGCGTGACGCTGGTGGAACTCCTGGTGACTCTCGTCATCACGGTGCTGCTGTTCGCCGGCCTGAACAGCATCGTCACAGGTGTACTCGGGTCCCGGGTATACCTGGCGGAGCGTCTGGAGCTGACGCGTGAGGCCGAGTTTGCGATGGATCGCATGGTGCGAACCGTCAGTCATTCACGTCGGTTACTGGTGCCGATGCCGGACAAGGCCGGGAGCAACTGGCCCGAGAACATTCGGGAGCAGACCGTTCCGGACACAGCACCGGTGGGTGACAGTGTTTATGCAACCGCGATCCTGGCCGTCACTTTGCCGGCGTACTACGACCTGGACTTCGACGGCATTCCGGACGCGGACGACGATGGCGATGGTCAGATCGACGAAGACCTGCACCGGGACACTACCAATGACTTTGCTACCGGCATCTTCGAAATCGACGATGATGGTGACGGCTTTGCCGATGAGGGTGGTAGCTGGTGGGATGACGATGAAAGCAGCGACGCCGACGAAGATCCGATCAATGGTCTCGACGACGATAACGACGGGCTGATCGATGAAGACCCACCCGCGGACGTCAATGCTGACGGCGAGCCTGGCCTGTCGGGCGTCGATGATGACGGTGATGGCCTCATCGACGAAGGTGATCCTGCAGATGACGACGAGGACGGCGAGAACGACGAGGATTCCTACAACGCCGTGGTCTACGAACTCTACCTCGGAGTCATAGAAGAGCGTCTGCCGGTTCCATGGGATGAAAACGGTGATGGCAGCGTCAACGGCAGGGATTTCATCTGGTCGACGCTCGCGGAGAATGCGAATTTTCTGCGTTTCGAACGCGTGCCAACCCCGGCGGGCCAACCGGAGCTCGTTGACATTACGTTGGGTCTCGCGACGGCGACGGCCGGCACGGTAACCCTGAATACGCGCGTGCGCGTAGGCGGTGCACTGTGATTCGGGGACATTCTGTCAGCAGAATGTCCCCCAACCAGTCGGGCATCGCCGTCGTCTCGGTGCTGGTATTCCTGCTGGTGATCGCGGCGGTCGTGGCCTTGCGCGGTGGTGAGGAACTCGGCGAGATTCAGCTGGCCGCCGCCGACGCCGAGGCTCGCCGCATCGACTACGCGGCACAGGCCGGCTTGCAGCACGCGCTGTGGCGGGCGCGTGAGAGCGCTTGCCAGGGCGATTTCACCATTCCGCCAACGGCTATCGGGCCGGATACCTACAGCGCGACGACTTCGGGTGGCGGTAACAGTTCGTTCTATACGTTGACTGTCGACCAGGATGCGTGGGTTCGCAGTGACAATACCGGTCAAAACAACGGCAACACGAATGACCTGCATACCCGCTTCGAGAACGGCAAGATTGAACAATCGCTAGTGCGCTTCGATCTGTCGCCAATTCCGGCCAATGCGCGAATCAATTCTGCTTCGGTTTTCTTCTATGTCGAACTCAATAAGGAACACCCCGAAGGTTCCATTACACTCCATCGCATCACGGCCGACTGGGCCGAGAACGCCGTGACCTGGGATTCCTTCAATAGCGGCTACGACGCCGTGCCACTCGGGATGATCCCGGCCCAGGATACTGGTGCCGTCTGGGTGCGGGTCAATATCACCGGGCAGGTGCAAGCCTGGGTCAATGGCCAACCGAACTACGGCATCTTGCTGAACTCGGTCGCTGAAGGCGTTCACGCGGAGTACACCAGCAAAGAGGGCGCAGGCAATCAACAGCCGCGGCTGGAGGTTGTGGTGGGCAATACCCCGGTGACACCGCTTAGCATCCAGGCCGATGGCACGCTGGCCAATGGCAAGACGCGCACAATCACTCGTCCGTCGGCCATTGCGTACCAGGTGCCGTCGGAATACGGAGTAACGTCGGGCGACGGTACTGGCCAGGACGCGATGATCAAACAGGATCTTTGGGGCAACAATCTTGGCGCGAACGAAGACCTCTGGGTGCAGGATACGTCCGGGGGGAATGGCGATCATGCGTTGCTGCAATTCGATCTGTCCGGCATCCCGCAAGGCGCGCGAATCATCGATGCGACGTTGTCTTTGTATCAGCACTGGAACGGCACGCCGGGTGGCACCGTCGGCGTTCACCGGCTGACCAGGGATTGGGATGAAGGCACCCAGGTCAACGGCCCTGGTGATGGCGCAACCTGGGTTACCTACGATTGGTTCGCTTGGTGGACGAATTCGGGCGGTGATTTCGAAGCCGAGGCCAGTGCGACCACGGACATTCCGCCCGGTGGCGTCGGTCGGCACGAATGGGAGTTGGCCAGCCTGGTCGATGGCTGGGTGCAGGGCCGTTATCCAAACTATGGTTTTATCCTGACGCCGGATTCACCCGGCGCGGACATGGGCTTTTACAGCAGTGACATTGCCGATAGCACTTTACATCCGAGGCTCACCGTGACCTATTCCTGCGCCTGCGGCACCGCCTGCCTGGCGCCACGGGGATCGGGCAAGATCGCGCTAATCGGCGACGACAACTCGCCGAATTCCGATGACCAGCTCAGAATTCAACTCTTCGAATCCTGGGGATATGAGGTTGATTTCTACGAGGATCTGGATAGCGATACGATCAACTGGAGCAATTATGATCTGGCCTATATCTCCGAGACGGCCGTCTCCGGCGACGTGAGTGCCAATGTCGCCAATATTCCGATCGGTGTGGTCAACGAGGAACCCAATCTCTACGATGATTTCGAATTGGCCGGTGATGGAACCGAGCACGTCGGTTCCAGTATCGACATCACCGATACCAGTCACTACATCACCGCGATATTCCAGCAGGGTGCCTTGTCGATCTACAACGCCGACATGGAAATTCTGACGGCCAATACGCCGCTCGCCGGTGGTTTGCAGACACTGGGCCAGTACAACGGTCAAGCCAGTTTGACGGCAACGGACGCGGGCGCAGCGACAACCAGTGGCACGGCTGCCGGTCGCCGTGTGACACTGCCGCTCGGTCAACACGTCCAGGCGAATTTCACTTGGACCCAGTTGAACAATAACGCCCACCTGCTCGTGCAGCGGGCCATGGCGTGGGCCATGAACGCCGACTTTGTGAGCATCGGCAATCTGCTGATGGTCGTAGGCAATGACGGTAACCTGACCGACCAGGAAGACCAAAAGAAGGCGTTAATTGAATCCTGGGGATACACCGTCAGCGTGATCGACGAAGATGACAACCAGGGCGAGTTCGACACGGCACTGGCCGCGAACGACGTCGTGTTCATCACCGAAGACGTCAATGACGGCGATCTCGGCAACAAGCTCGCCAATGCGACGATCGGCGTCGTCACCGAAGAAGTCAACCAGGCCGATAACCTGGGATTCGATACGAATCCCGACTGGGATTCGGGCACGTCGATCAATATCGTCGACAATTCACACTACATTACGCAGCCGTTCAGCACCGGTAACCTGACCGTGCTGAACACGAGCGAATCACTTGGATTCACGGACGGCACTTCGGCGCCGGACATGATTATTCTCGGCACGGTCAGCGGCGAGCCGAGTGTCGCGGCGCTCGAGGCCGGCGCTTCGATCATCGGGGGCGGCACGGCGGCCGGGCGCCGGGTCCTTCTGCCCTGGGGCGGCAACAATATGGACGTCAATTACCTGAACGATGACGGGCTGACGATCTTCCGGCGTTCGCTGGAATGGGCGCGTGGAGCAACGATGCCCGGACCGATCGCGCACTGGATGTTCGACGAAACGTCCGGCACGATTGCCGACGACGCAATTGGCAACAATGACGGCACCCTGATTGATGGCCCGGTGTGGGCGCAAGGCATCAAAGATGGTGGGCTGCGGTTTGATGGCGTCGATGATCGGGTCGATGCAGGGACATTCGATGTCACTGGTTCCGGTATCACGATGGTCGGCTGGTTCAACGCGGACGTGATCAGTACCAGTGATCCGCGGATTATTTCGAAAGCGAACAGCACCGCGGTGCAGGGGGCCCGGTGGCAGCTCAGCACCTCGAATTCTGGCAGCAATCGTTACCTGCGCATGCGATTGAAGGCGGGCGGTACGACCGACGAGTTGATCGACACCACCACCAATCTCACCCCTGGGCAGTGGTATTTCGCCGCAGGAACATACAATGCGGCCTCCGGGCGGATGACGCTGTACCTGAATGGCGTCGAGATCGCCAGCACTAATCACGCCGTTGGTGGACCGGTCGATACCGACCCGACGGTTTCGGTCGAGATTGGTTCCAATGGCACGGCCGAAAGATTCTTCGACGGCATCCTCGATGACGTACGCGTTTACGATCGGCCGTTATCGGCAACCGAAATTGCTGAACTGGCCGTGATACCCACGCCGGAACCAATCGCACACTGGATGCTGAACGACGGTGCTGGTACCACGGCGATTGACTCCGTCGGCGGTAACGACGGGACCTTGTACAACGGTCCAAGCTGGGTGGCCGGCTCCCTGGGCGATGCGCTCGAATTCGATGGCAACAATGATCGGGTGACGACCAACAGTAATTTCACGCCGCCTTCCGCGGGCACGGTCAGCTTCTGGATGCAGGTTGATGGCCCACCGGGTGCGCACGGCCGGATTCTCGGGCTGCATGACACTTGGGAAATTCGCCACGTCACCACCGGCACCCCGGATGGCATTCCGTACGGCCTGGTTTTCGATCTCGGTGTGAGCGGTGTCAATACCGAATTCGTCACTACGACAACGATAGATAACCCGGGCCAGTGGTACCACATTGCCGCGTCCTACGACACCGCGACCGATGCGTATGCGGTCTATATCGATGGTGTACCGCATACGAGTGGCATTTACTCGTCACCATTGTCGATGCCAAGTGCGGCTCCGTTATCTCTCGGCACGCGCACGGGATCCTCGAACAACTACGATGGCAAGCTGGACGACGTTCGCATTTACGACCGTGTACTGACCCCGGCACAAATTGCTGACCTCGCGGCTGGCGGCGGCGGCGGGGGCGGTTGCAGCGGCAATTTCCGCGACGAGTTCAACGCACGTAGTTGGGACGGCGACGATGGCACGTTAGGTTGGTCGACGGACTGGGTCGAGGTCGGCGAGAGTGACGGGCCCACCAGCGGTGACACGCGAATCACGAATGACACCAGCAACTATCAGCTGCGGACCAAGGATAACGACAACGGCGGCGAGGGCGTCGAACGCGAAGTCGATCTGACCGGCGCGACGACGGTGACGCTGACCTATGACTACCGCCGCGAGAGCCTCGATAATTCCAACGATTATACGGCGGTGCTGGTATCCGCTAACGGTGCGTCGGGACCGTGGACAGAACTGACCCGCCACCAGGGCGGCGGCACCGACAGCAGTTACCAACCGGCGAGCCACGACATTAGCGGCTCTATCTCCGGCAACACACGCATTCGCTTCCGCACGTCGTCGAACATGGGCGGCAGCGATATCGTGTGGTTCGACAACATTGAAATCAGCTGCGGTCCGTGAGTGTGAACTGCGTCACACTGGAGCCGCGCAAGTCAGTTCCGTAAACACACTGGCTTGTCATAAGTTGTCCTGAATCTGGACTGGTTCACAGTCTGAACCCCGTGATTTTCCTTAATCTTCGTTTGGGAAACCGCGTCTGCGGGCTGCCGCGGCGCGTCTACATCTTGGGCGAAAGGAAGCGAAAAACGCGTGTTCGACAGGGCGAAGCAACTGCTGTCAGCGACCGAATTCCGGCGTAGCGAAGTCACCGACTACGCCCGCGATTTGATCCTGCCCGAAACGCGGGTCGGTCTTCTGTGGCTCGCGGTACTGTTGCTGGGCTTGCAGTTCGGCATCTGGATCCTGGAGTATCGCGCGGGCCGTGGCGAGGCCTATTTCTATACCTTTTGTATGCTCAGTCTGTTGAGCGTTCACATGCTGTGGTCCGTCAAGTTTGTCAAGGACACGACCGCGCTGCACTACCTGGCGATGGCTTACCTGCTGGTGTACGCGATGGCCACGGTATTGGTCGCGCATCGCGCTGGGACGTTCGACATCGCGCTGATGGCCAGCGCCGTGATGCTGATCGTCGTAGTGCCGCTGATTCCGTGGGGATTGCAGGAAGCGGCGGCTGTCACGATCCTGATCTACACGCTGTTTACCGCATCGACGATTGCGGTCAAAGGGCGCTTCGACGTCGAAACCCTGTTCACGCTGCAGTTCCTGCTGTTTGCGAGCGCGATCATCGTCGTGGTGCTGGTCGCACGTAATGTGCGCGTTCGCAAGCACGATATCGAGACTCGCTACGATCTGGAGCAGGCGCAGCGCCGTCACGAGCACCTGTCGCTAACCGATCCGTTGACGGGCGCCTTCAATCGCCGTTTCCTGGATCAGAACTACCAGAGACTGGTCGAAGGCGCCTGCGCCCGCGAGCAACGCCTCGTGCTGGCGTTGCTCGATGTCGATCGTTTCAAGCCGCTGAACGACACCTTCGGGCATCACTGCGGTGACAGCGTGCTGAAGCAGCTCGTGCGAATTTTGAATGAGAACCTGCCGGGTGACTCCCTGGTGATTCGCCTTGGCGGCGATGAGTTTGCAGTGCTTTTTACCGGACAAAAGTGTGAGCAGACGATCGATCGCTGCCTGCGACATCTCGAAACGGATCCGGCTGTGCTGCGACTGACGGAGGGACACCCGGTGACTGTCAGCGCCGGCTTCGCGGTGGCTGCGGAGGACGGCAGTGGCGATACCCTGGATGATGCCTATCGTCGCGCCGATGACGAGTTGTATGCGCGCAAACGTGGGCACCGGCCCGATCGAACGCAGCCATCGTTGCCGGAAAGGCCGCAGGAAACATGAGTGCGCTGGTCGACAAACTGAAAGACGGCCTGAAGGCCAAGCCGCGGGCCAGTCAAATCGGGCCCATCGGTCTGCATTTCGCCGAGGAACAGGTCCACGCGGTGCAACTGCGGCGCCTGGCATCAGGCAAGTATGTGCTGCGCGCCTGGGCGTCGTTGCCCTATCGCGAGACTCGCGAGGACGCGCTGGCGGACGAGTCGCGCCTCAAGGTCCTGTTGACGAATCTTTTGGGCCGCGCGTCGTTTCGCGGCAAGCAGGTCGTCACCGTATTGCCGCCGGCAATGGTGCGTATCTCGTCGCTGAACTATCACGCCGGTGGCGGCGGCGACGGGGAGGCGATTCTGCGCTTGATGGATGACCGGCTGGATGGCTCCGTGAATGACTACGTGATCGACTTTTTGCCGGTGCGTAGTGATGCGAGCTCGCGTGACAAGGTTGCCCTGGTTACCGCAAGCCGCAAGAGCGACGTCGTGGACTTTCTCGAATCGCTGCGTCACGCGAAGCTCGATGTCGCGGAACTCGAAGTCAGCCCCGCCGCGCTGAACCGCCTGATCGGCCTGCTGCCGCGCAAGGCTGGCGAACGCGGCAACATCCTGGTGATCAATTATGGCGCGCAGCATTCCTACCTGACGCTGATTTCCGGTCGCCGGCTATTGATGGACAAGGAAATCGACTTCGGCTCGGAATCGGTCATTCAACAGCTCGCCAAAGGACTCGACATCGATCTCAATATGGCTGGCGAGATGGCGGTGCGCGAAGGCCTGGCGCAGCAGCTCAAGGCACCGTTCGGCGCCACGCAGGTGCTGACCGCTGACGACGTAAACCCGGTGGTGGAGATCGTGCGGCCCGTGTTTTCGCGCCTGGTGGAAGAGGTCCGGCGTGCCTGCCTGTACGCGGCGTCGGAAAGCCAGGGTGACGTCGTGGAACAGGTCTATACCTTCGGTTCGATCGCGCGCTGGCCCGGTGCGGATCAGATGTTGAGCGAGCTGGCACGGCTGCCGGTCGCCAGCAGCCTGCCGCTGACCGCGATCTTTGACGGTGCCGACGAGAAATCGGCGACAGACTATCTCGGCGTGGGGCCGGAGCTTGCAGTTGCTACTGGACTGGCGCTCAGGGGGCTGACGGACGATGCCTGACATCGATCTCATTCCAGCCGACTACCGACGGGCACGCTGGCTCAAAGTCTGGTTGCGCCAGATTATCAGCAGTGGCGCGGCCATGCTGACCGTGACGCTGGTTGCGTTCGGTTTTCTGAGTATCCAGGTGAAGGAACTGCGTGCGGAAGCGGCACAACTGGAGAAACAACGCGCTGTTACCGAACAGCAACGCCAGGACCTGGAGCAACTCGATTCGCAGAAGAAAGCACTCAGTCAGCAATTGTCATTGTTGTCGAGCCTGCGCAGCGGTGCGCCGGCACGCTCGATGTTCATGACCGTCGACAAGGCGCTTGCCAATGCCGACGTCTGGTTCCTGCAATGGGAGTTTCGCCGCGCCGGCGTGAAGGTGCCGGAAAGCCAGGCGCGCGGCGTCGAAACGGGCTATTTCATTGTCGTGCCGGAATCCGGCGAGGCTGGTGGTGACCAGGCGTGGCTCGTGGAAACCCATATGAAAATTACCGGCCAGGCACGCGATCATGAAGCGCTGTCGCGCTTCGTCAAAGGCCTTTACATGCAATCTTCCGTAGTCGACGTGAGTGTGCAGCGTACGGATCTCAGTCGGCTCCGCGATCGCGATGTGGTGCAGTTCGACCTCGCAGTCGTCTTGAATAGTGAGGCCCGCGGATGATGGCGCAGTTGCAAATGCAGGCTCTCGAGCCCCGGCAAATGCAGCTGGCCGGCTACGGCGTGCTGACACTGATACTGGCCGGGTTGTTGATGTACCTCGTGCTACCGCAGTGGCGGGCCTATCAGAGCACCGGTGCATCCCTGGCGCTGCTGCGCCAGGGCGCGGCGGACGGCGCCACGCTGGAGGCCCAGCTCGGCCAGCTGCGAGTGGACGTCGAGCGTCTCGAACGCACGCTGAACGGCGACGCCTCGAACCTGCCCGCGAAGCAAATGGAGGCCTTTGTTATCGGCCGTCTGCAGACTATTTCGTGGCGCAATAACCTGGTGCTGGTGGGCGTGCAGCCGAGCGAGGGCACACCGCTGAACGAGTTCCGCGAACTGATCTTTGACGTGGATCTGAAAGGTGGCTACTTCGACTTCTTCGATTGGCTGCAGAACATCGACGAGGAACTCGGTTTCGTCGTCGTGAAACGTTTCGATATCAGCCCGTCCGCCGGTAACTCTACCGAAGAGGAACCGGAGCTGCAGATCAGGTTGACGATGGCTGCCTACAGGAACCAGGGGTCATGAGTAAGGCAATTGTATTGGCCGTCATACTGGCACTGTTACACCTGTACTCGACCGGCGAGGCCGAGCCGCTGCAGCGGGATCCTTTCAAGGTGCCGACTGACTTCAGTGCGGCGCCAGCCACAGCGGGCACGGTTGCACTGGCCGCCGGCGGCGAACCGGAAATTCTCGGCATCCTGGTCGCGGATGGCGAATCGCTGGTGAACCTGAACGGCACGATCATCGGCCTGGGCGAAGCGGCCGACGGCTACCTGCTGGTGGAGGTCGGTGAGGAGCACGCGGTTTTCCAGCACGAAGATGAATTTATCACCCTGTCCCTGTACCCGGACGAAGACGATGAAGCAAATGACCAGTAGAGCAGGAACGAATTCCGCCAGCAGGCCGGCGAGGCTGGGCGCTTTGCTGTTGTTGCTGCTGATGGCCATGCCGGCATTTGCCGACACTAAAGATCGCATCACGCTGAGCATGCGTGAGGTATCGCTGGCATCCGTCATGGAAATGCTCGCACGTCAGAACCGGGTGAACATCCTGCTCGCGGAAAATGTTGAGGCGGATGTGTCGTTTAACCTGTACGACGTGACGCTCGACGAAGCGATTCGTTCGATTGCAGCCGCAGCCGGGTTTTTCGTCGAACGCCGCAACCAGACTTACTTCGTGATGCCGGAACAGCAGGCCGGCAAGATGCCTGGCAGCAGCTTTACCGTCGTGAAGTCCATGCCGATTCAATATGCCGATCCGGCGCAACTGGAGACGAAGCTGGGCGACTATTTGTCTGATTTCGGCAATATCACCGCGCTGCCGGAGCGGAAACTGCTGGTGGTCGAGGACCAGCCGGGATTCGTCTACCGGATCAATCGACTGGTCAATGAGCTGGACAAGCGCCCGCCGCAGGTGCTGATCGAGGCGAAGATTCTCGAGATTGCGCTGAGCGATGAGCTGTCGTTCGGTATCGACTGGAACGGCATGTTCACCAACGGCAACGGTGAAGGTGACTTGGGTATCCAGGGATTACTGACACCCGGCAATAGCGGCAATGCCGGTTTCTTCTTCAATTACCTGGATTCAGACATCGAGGTGGCGCTGCGTGCGCTGGAGAGCGATGGTCGGGTGCGCAATCTCGCGTCGCCAAGAGTCGTCACCGTCGTGAACGAGGAAGCCGAAGTCATTATCGGTGATCGGCGGGGATACCGCGTCACGACCACGATCAACCAGGTCACGACCGAATCGATCGAATTCCTCGAGTCCGGCACGATCCTTCGGGTCACGCCGACGATCGACGAAAGTGGCCAGATCCTGCTGAACATCCATCCGGAGGTCAGCACCGGTACCGTCGACGAAAACGGTATTCCGTCGCAAACTACTACTGAAGTGACGACCCGGCTGCTGGTGTCGAGCGGCGAGTCGATCTTCATCGGCGGGCTGATGCGCAATACGACGACCGAGACGCGTGCCGGTATCCCGGTGTTGGGAAATATCCCGGGCCTGCGCTGGGCATTCTCCAGTCGCTCGCGAACAACTTTCAATACCGAGACGGTCGTCATCATTACGCCGCGCCTGCTCGATCCTGAGGTCGTCGCGCTCAACAAGGAGTCGCAGCGCCTGTTTAACGAAAACGAAAGCGAAATGCTGGATCGCGCGGCGGAAATCGAGGCGACGATCGAAGACAACTTCTGGCCGCCGCAACCGCCCGAGCAGCAAAAGACCGGTGCCCAGCAACCGGTCATCGAAGGCCAGTACCGGACCGACGCGCAGCCGCAGGTCGAACCGGTCGACGAACCAGTCGTCAAACCTGTCGTCGACGCGGAACCAGTCGCGGATACCGAAGTTGAGCCGGAGGCTGACCAAATCGAACCGGTGACTATCGTGCCGGAACCGGCCGCGGAACCGGCACCGGCCGAGGCTGCGCCGGCTGAGCCAGCGGTCGAGCCGACCATTGCGACCGCAACTGCTGAAGAGTCGGTAGCCGATGAGCCGGTAGTGGATGAGCCGGCCGAACCCGCAATCGCCGAAGAGTCGGTAATCGATGAGCCGATGGCTGATCAGCCGGGCGAGACGCAACCCGTGACCGAGCAAGCCGCCGCGGCCATTGAAGAGAAGACTCCGACTGGTCGTTACGCGATCAACCTGCATTCGGAACTCGAACCCATCGAGACGCCGCCCACCGACGTGCCGTCGGATCAGCTGCTGTACATCACCGAGACCGACATCGACGGGGAAACCTGGTACCGGCTGCGACTGGGGTTTTTCGACACTGAAGCGGATGCCCAGGCAGTGCTGGATGACTGGATAGACGAATTCCCGCGGGCGTGGCTGGTGAAAGTCGGCCCGAGGGAGCGCGCGGATGCGTCGGCCGATGCGGATCCGCCGGTTGTTGCATCGCAAAGCATTATGTAAAAACCGCCTCAGCCAACGGCTCCAGGAGCCCCGCCGCCACCGGCTTTGCATGTGACCCTTTCTTAATCGTGGCGACAGCGGCATTGATGTACCATCAAGTTGCTGCGACGACAACAATAACAAGAACGAGCCGGACTGGTTCTCCAGCAGTCCGGCCAGCGGCAACGCCTCATGCGCAACAACGGACTGATGCGACCAAGCTTTCTTTCCGCCCTTCTTGCGGCGATGGTCCTGTTGTGGTCGTCTGGCATTGCCTGGTCGCAGCAGCCCGGCGAAGTCGTCGTCGCCAGCATGCGCGACTGGTCACCTGATGCGGGCTGGGAGTTCCTGTGGAACCAGAATGGCCCGCTGGGCGACGACTCCGCCTACGTTCCGATGCAGTGGGATGGTGCGGAGTACGCATCTGGCACCCCGTCGGGCCTACCGTTCGCATTCGAATTCGCCTGGGCCAGCATCAGCACGAAATTGCTGAGTCCCGGGCGCGGATTGGATGACGGTGAAGCGGAAGATCGCTACCTGATCGTGCGATACGCGGTAACGGCGAGTGGCAACTATTCTCTGGCCAACAGTTCCGTTGAGATCCTGCAGAACATCTGTAGCACTGGTATGGATCTCGCCGTACTCGTCAACAATGCGCCGGTTACGACGACGTTCGTGGACCCCGAAACTGTCGGCAGTTTTGACCTGGACCTGGGAACGCTGCTGAATGGTGACACCATCGACGTGGCATTCGGTCCAGCCGGCGACCCCGCCTGTGACCTGAGTGCCGTCGACTGGGACCTGGTCTTCACGCCGCCGGACGGTGGATCCATCGTGGCAGGATTCGGCCGGGATTGGCAGGTCGGACCAGCGCCTGCCGATGGCTGGGACTACCTGTGGAACGAAAATGATGTGCTGGGTAATGCGTCTGGCTATTCCGATCTGCCGTGGGCTGCTCTGCAATATGTAGCGAACCATCCATCGGGCTCGCCCGCACTGAGTTTCATCGATTGGTTCGGCGCCAAAACGTATTTGGTGCAACCCGGACCGGGTACGCAACAGGGCGAGTCTCGTGATCTTTATGCGATCGCGCGGTACACGGTGCCGGGCGCAGGGTCCTATTACCTGCTCAACAGCAATGTTGGCACGATCAACGACTCGTGCGGAAATGGCATCGAGATCGTCATTCTGATCAACGATATTGCGGTCGCAACCGAGCGATTCAGCAGAGTCGCTGAAGCAAGTTTCAACCGGATTCTCGGTACCCTTGCCGAAGGTGACACGATCGATGTTGCCCTGGGCCCCAACGGCGATTCCGATTGCGACATCAGCGTGATCGACTGGGATTTCTATTTCGTGTCGGCACAAGTGGATTACAGCTTCGAGACCTTGCCCAGTGGCCTTGTCATCAATGTCGACGGAGTTGCCCGTACTACGCCGTTTACGCTCTCACTGCCGATTGGCGCAGACATTGATATTGCGGCGGGGAACCAGGGCCTGTTCATCTTCGACAGCTGGTCGATTGGCGGTCTGGCGGCACAGCAGGTCACGGTTGGCGTTGCGGCTCAAATCCTGACGGCGAGTTATACCGATTTGTCGGCCGGGGACGGGGCGGTTATCGCGGACTTTCTCGATGACTGGACGAACGGACCGGCGCCACCCGCCGGTTGGGCGTATCTCTGGAACGCGAGCAGTCCATTGGGAGATCCAAGCGGCTACAGCGCCTTGCAGTGGGACGGCGTGTCGCAATACCTGTCGAGTGACCCGTCGGGATTGCCATCCGCGAGCGTGTTCACCTGGGGGGATGTCACTGCCTATCTCGCGCAACCCGGTCTTGGCATCCAGGAGGGTGAACAGAGCGATCGCCACCTTGTTGCGCGCTACACAGTCGCCAGCGATGGTGCCTACTATCTCGTGAACAGCAGCATCGTGGTGTCGGGCGGATGCAGTAACGGTGTCGAGGTCACCGTGCTGGTGAACAACACGACGGTTTCTACCCGGGTCATTGGTCCATCGACGTCTGCCAGTTTTGATATTGGGTTTGGCACTTTGTCCGCCGGGGACACGATCGACGTCGCTCTGGGTCCCAATGGCGATGGCAGTTGCGATGTCAGCACGATTGACTGGGGAATCTTCCGCGTCCCGAACAGCGGTCAGTTTGGATTGGCCGAACGTCCGTCGAATCCGAGTTGTGTAGCGCCGCCGCGGCCAACCGGAGGGGCCAGCGTTGACACCGAGCTTGCGATCGCGGGTTCGCCGGGCTTTACGAACATGACAAAGATCCTGCAGGCGCCGGGTGATGGCAGCCGGTGGTTCGTCTTGCAGCAGCAGGGCGTGGTGCAGGTACTCAATATCAACGACCCGGAGAATCCGGAACCCTATCTGAACATAATCGACGATGTGCGCAGCGATGGCGGCGAAGAGGGCTTGCTGGGAATGGCTTTCCATCCGCAGTTCCCGGCTGTGCCCGAGGTCTATTTGTCCTATACCGCCGGTGCAACCGCGAGCCTGCGGCACTCGCGCATTTCGCGATTCATTCTCGACGATACGGATTCACCGACGTCCTACACGGAGCAGATCCTGCTGACGGTCGACCAGCCCGATTCGAATCATAATGGCGGTGACATCGCATTTGGGCCCGATGGCTACCTGTACATCGGCCTCGGTGATGGCGGCGGTGGCGGCGATCCGTGGGAGACCGGGCAGGACACCACGAACCTGCTGGGCGCCATGTTGCGGATCGATGTGCTGGGGGTGCCGTTTCCGTCCCCGGCCTATCGAATTCCACCGGACAACCCGTTTGCCGATAGCCCGAATAATTGCGGGCCGACCTTGATCAACGACGATGATTGTCCAGAGATCTACGCGTGGGGGCTCCGCAACCCGTGGCGGTGGAGTTTCGATGAACCCACCGGCATGTTGTGGCTCGGTGATGTCGGCCAGAATCAATGGGAGGAAGTCGACATCATCGAACGGGGCGGCAACTATGGTTGGGACTGCCGAGAGAGCTTTAGCGACTATGAATTGGAGGGCTGCCCGACGGGCGGGTTGATCGATCCGGTCACTGAGTATGGTCACTCATTCGGCAATGTCTCCATCACTGGTGGCTACGTCTATCGTGGCAGTGCGATTCCAGGTCTGGTTGGTCGGTATGTTTTCGCCGACTGGGGCTCAGGCCGGATTTGGGCGTTGCAGGATGACGGTCAGGGCGGCTACAGCAACGAGTTGATCGTGAACACGCCCTACAATCCCGCCGCCTTTGCGATCGGTGCAGACGGCGAGTTGTACTTCGCGGATCGTGGCATGAATCGTATCCGGCGCCTGATCCCCGCCGGGGCCGGAAACCCTGACACGATCCCGGATAATCTCGTCGATACCGGTTGTGTCGATATCAATGACCCGACGCAGCCCGGCCAGGGACTGATTCCGTACACAATCAATGCACCGTTCTGGTCGGACGGCGCGGCCAAGAGCCGCTGGCTGGCAATCCCTGACGGCACGACAATCGATGTCGATGGTGACGAGGATCTGGTCTTCCCCGAACGCTCCGTCATCGTCAAGAACTTCTACCTGGATTCGCAACTCATCGAAACCCGCCTGCTGATGCGGCATCCGGACGGTATCTGGGCGGGTTACACCTATGCCTGGGATGACCTGGTGACCACGGCAACGCGCGTTATTGGCGGCAGTACCCGCCTCGTCGGTAACCAGTCGTGGATCTACCCGAGCGAGGGCGAGTGCATGCAGTGTCATACGAGTGCGGCCGGCTTCAGCCTTGGCCCGGAACTGGCGCAACTGAATGGCAATTTGATCTATCCGTCGACTGGCATCAATGCAAACCAGGTGGACACCCTGGACAACATCGCGATGTTCACGAGCCCGCTGCCTGGTCCTGCTGCGACTCTGCCGGCGTTGCCCGATCCGGCCGACACCGGCGCAACTCTCGATGAACGCGCGCGCTCCTACTTGCATACCAACTGCTCGCAGTGCCACCGACCGAACGGGCCGACGCCGTCGAACATGGATTTGCGCTACGACACGGCCCTATCGGCTACGAATGCCTGCGCTGAACCACCAGCCTCCAGTGACCTGGGGATCGGGCTCGATGCACGTCTGATCGCACCCGGCGTTCCCGAGGATTCGGTTATTCCCGTGCGCATGGGATCCCGTGATGCTCACGGCATGCCCCCTCTCGGCTCCACGCTGGCCGACGCGATCGGCGTTGCGCTGATCAATGCCTGGATCGAGAGTCTGTCGGGCTGCAACTAGTCGTAGTTCTAGCGCATCTTGTTTTCGTAAACCTCCAGCAATATTCGCTTGACCGCCGCCGTAGCTTCGTCCTCAGGCAGGTCGTACTGTGCGGCGACCAGCCGCCCGATAGAGGCAACGCTGCGCTTGCCGTCGATGGCGGCGATGACCTGGGCGCGCAGCAAGTGATCAGTGGAGACAACCACGTGTTCCGGTCGCGCCGGTACTGCCTGCTGCGTATCGGAAAGCCACTGTGGCAGGTATCTGAAACGCGACTGCGGCGCCACGTCGCGGAGCTTCCTGGCGCTGAAGCTGAAAACCATCTCGACCCGACCGTGAGCACTGACAGGTGACTGCAGATAACGCAATGTGCGGCGTTTCGACTCGAGGATTTCGAATCCGGCGGCCTCAATGACGTCGAGAATCTCGTCCTGGCTGTAGTGCCAGGCCGACTGCGAGTGCGCGAATGCCAGCGAGCCGGTATTGACCCAGATACCGCCCTGCGCCAGCGTTTGGTTCATGCGTGGTGCAAATTCGCGCAGGTTCTCCGGAATGATGTCGATCAGCCAGGGCGTCAACAGGAGATCGAAGCTGCCGGGCCGGAACGGCAGGTGCATGGCATCGGCGAAGATGAACTGGAAGTTGTCATCAGCCGACAACGTTTTGGACTGGGGAGCGGCGCAGTGCTGTAGCACGGCGCCACACTCGGCATCGAGCGGCGCTACCGGGAACTCGAACAGAGAAAGCGACTCGCCGCCAATCATGCGGCTCGCGATCAGCAGCAGTAGCGGATTGATGTCGACCGCGACGGAAAGTTCCGGACGACATGACTGGTGCACGTCCAGTGACAGCCGCCCCGCCCCGGCACCAACCGTGAGCAAGCGATGCGCGTTGCCGTCGAGATGGTCGCCGAGTACCTCGTTGACCGCCCCGAGCAACTCGTCGTTCTCCCCGTTGTTCCAGGCCCAGTCACGGAAGATGTTCTGGTAATAGCTCGTGAGGCCCTGGTTCGCCGCGAGCCTCATGTGCGAACGATCGACCGGACTGCCGTCGTCGTAGAACTCGATGCGACCAAAACCGAATGGCGCGAGCAGCTCGGCAATCTGGGCGGCATGCTGTTCTCTCGCGTGCAGCAGATGCTCGAGCCGATCGCGGGTCCGCTGGCTCAAGTCGTTTTCATTCAGGGCATCAGAAACGCGGGCTCGTTCGCCCGCATTTTCGTGCAGAAACCCGTTGTACCGAGCCTTCCACTCGAGCAGGCTGGCGCGCGGGTCCGCCAGCAGCCAGGGCAGTTGTGCCTGCCCGCTGCGAAAGACCGGGAAACGCGTCCCACAACGTTCACAGGTAATTGCCTCGAACGTTTTTTCCAGCGCTTGCTCGACATCACCACACGCCGGACAAGCCAGCGGCAACGCGACCCGTACGTCGCGCGCCCTGCCGGCATCGGGTATGTCGGATTGGCGAACGGCGGTCAGACGATGGCCTCGAATGCGATATAGGGTGATACGGCCGGTCCCGTGCCCAGGCCGGGATTGTTCAACACCATGCCAAACAGGCCCTCCTCGCCGTGCAGTCCGAGGTAGTTGAGCACCACCAGTTCCGCCAGTTGTGTGACGCTGTTGGCGAACGGACTGGAGGCTGTTTCGACGTTGCCGTCCGAGCGAAAGTAGCCGAGCTGCTGAGATGCGTCCCCGTTACGCAATACCGGTCGGCCGTTCGGGCTGTAGACCAGGATGAAACTGGCCGCGGTCTGTGAATTGTCGGAGCGCCACCGGAACTTGGTCACGCCGTTGCCGTCGTCTTCCGGGTTGCCGGTATCGGCTGCGACTGCACCGTCGCTGAAACAGTAGATCATTAATGGCTTGCCGAGCTGCGCCGCGTATTCCAGCGATGCACCGATCGCCTGGCCGACCACGAAGTCCTTGCCATCGGTTTCCGGCCGCGGGTCCTGGTGATAATCACGCCCGCCGTATTCAATGGTCCCCGCTCCGCCGTATCCATTGACGACAACCTTCATCGCGGCGGCCGCCTTGCGGAAGTCGCCATCGTTGAGTTCGCCGTTCGGGAAGATGCTCTGCAGGATCGGGTCTGCTTCAGGATCGAGATCCTGCGGTACCACCGTGGTATTCAGCGTTTCGACAGCTTTGTCGAAACCGCATTGCACCAGTTCTTCGGTCGCCTGCAATTCATCGATCCGGCCGAGTTTCAGAGCGCTGATAATCGATGCGGCTTCGGCGATGCGGCCATTGGGAAACCCGTCGCCAATGTCGTCACCAATCAGCCCGATTGCCTCGCTGGGCCGGCTGACTTTCGTGGGCCGGAATTCGGACAGCACCATCGAGTTCGGTGCGGCCGAGCGGCCACCGGAATCGGAGTTGCGCGTACCGATCGTCGCGACAAATTCGCCGTTGGCGCCGGCGCGAGCGATTCCGTAAACCGGGTTGTGCGGGTTGTTGCCGGTATCGTTTTCCGAGCGTGCCGGAATGATCGTGCCGTTAGTGTTGGCGCGCGTACCGGCGCTGGTCTTGTCCAGCAGACCTCGCAACAGCGCGCTGTCCGGATGCATCGCCATACCGAACGTCCGGTCGATGCCGACATTCTGGGGGATGATGGCTTCTGGCAGACCCAGCTTTGCGTAACCATTGGCGCTGAGGAAATCCTCCTGCCCACCGACGCCGCCGACGATGACATTCGAGCCCGCGATATTCGCGCCACCGCCCTGGTCGAAGGCCAGGAAAGGTATCTTGCCGGCGCCCAACAGCGGGTTGTTGTCAATCACGCATTCCGCCCGCGCGGCTGTCGGCATCAGGGTTGCCAGGCTCGGCAGGAACACGGTGCTCACGCCGGCGATCAAGCCCTGATTGAGAAAGTCGCGGCGGGTTCGCGGTCGCGCGTGCCCGCTGCGGCGGCATTCTTCTGCAATGCGCTGTTCCAGTCGACGCTGCCGCTCTTCGACACGGCGACGCTGTTCCATATACCTGCCCATCACGTGTACCTCACCAAGGCTCTAGTTGATCGTCACTGCCGCGCTCGACAACGCAGCCGTGCACGTGGCGTGAAGAACGATTTGCGCGGCCGCACCGTTACAGCCGTTCGCGCAGCCGAGATCGTCGATCATCCGGACGATTTCTGTCGCGAACTCGGCCCGCACCGGTTGATTCGCGAGTCCGATGCCGACGATTCGGTCGTACAGCACGTTCGCCACCTGGTCCTTCGCGTTACCGTCTACCTGGCAGGCGCCGAAGAACGCGTTGCATCTGCCGCTGTCGCTGGCCAGTTCGCCACAGTAGGTCTTGGCCAGCCGCTGGATGGCGATTTGCTGGGTAGCGCCGAACCCGAGTACGTCGGATGTCGGCGGCAGCGAATCGCGCAGTTCCGCGTAGCGATCCCGGACCGCGTTGTTACCCGGGTCGATGCCGGTAACCGCCGACATGGTGTCGTTGATCTGCGCGAAGGAGCGGATGCCGGCATCCGGCTCCGGCACGTCCGGTGGCGGTGGCGGCGGTGCCGCCGGTGCCACTGGCTCGGCGAGGCCGATCTGGCCGCCGAGAATTTCGAACTCGAGATGGAAGGTATCCATCGCCGGACCCTGGTCCATCGGTATCACTACACCCAGGGGTGACAGCTGCAGGCCTGACTGCAGCACGGTGGTATCGACGCGCCGGAAACCTTGCTCGTAGACCGGCACGGTGCCGTTGACGCCGATGCGGACGTTCTTGACCCGCACCGCGCTTGCATCAGTGACGATGACCGGCTGGGCGAACATGTACGACATGCCATCCAGCTCCGTGAACTGCATGTCGATGTAGCCCGGCTGGCCGAGGTTCGCCGCGAGGTCGAAACGCAGCGTCACGAGGCGGCCCGCGCCGGCATCGAAGTTCTGCTGCACCTCGGCGCCCGTCAGCGCGCGATTGTGGATCGCGACGAGGCGGAAGATGCCCTGCCACAACCGGTTGTTGGTCACTTCATTGCCCAGCACGAAAGTCTGGTTGTCGGACCAGTCCAGCGTATCGGGCGTGTTCTCCTCGATCGCGAGCTGGCCGTTGACATAGACCTTGCGACCCACATTTTCGTCGAAGGTCGTCACGACATGCGTAAGCGTAGTGTCGACCTGCGGATCCAGCGCCTCCAGCGCGGGCGTGCCGTTGGCACTCGTGCCGGCACTGCGATTGCGCAGCAGGTAGTAGATCGCATTCTGGCCGAGCGTGAAGTTCCTGACGGCCGTGTCCTGCGAATAGCTGACGATCCGCGCCGGACCGTCCTGGGCATCGTTGTCCGGCACGACCCAGGCTTCCACGGTGAATTCACGCGTGGGCTCGATCATATCGAACAGCTTGCGGCTGTCCACCGCGTTCGCCTGCGCCTTGCCCGAAATGTTTCTCAGACCGCCGCCCTCGACCCATTCCATGCCCTCGATTTGCAGCGTGATCGCCGGCATCACGCCGCTGCTGTCCATCGTGACGTTGCCGCTGCCTTCGTCGAAGGTGAACTTCGCGATCGCGTTGACATCGACACGGGCGTTACCGCCCTCGATCGCGTCCGCCGGGCTGGTGGTCGCACTGACGACCGGCTGGTTGGTTGGGTCCGGCGGCGGTAACGCAGCGGCGGCCTGGTCGGCCCAGTCCTGGATAGCGGCCAGGAAGTCGGCCGCGATGCGATCGCAGCTGGCATCACCACCGCAGTTGTGTCGGTCCACGGCCGGTCGCAAATAGATCCGCGACTGCGCCGGGTTATTCAGATTGACCCGTTGCTGACTGATTAGCACGTTGTACGCGGTCATGACATCCGCCACCGCGAACTGCGGTATTTGATTCGCGCCGTGACAACCCACACAGAAATTGGCGGGGTCACGCAGCAGCGGATAGAGTGTCGCCTCGAAAATCGCCATATCGGTAGGCGGCGGTGGATCTCCCGGCGGCGGGTCGACCGGTGGCGGCGGATCCCCGGGCGGGGTCCCGCCCCCTGGCGGTGTGCCGCCGACCGGCGGTGCCGTACCTTCCGCAACCGTGGGACCGCCGGACAATCCATCCTCGGTGCGCACGCAAGCGGACAGCAGTGCTGCAAGTACAACCAGGAACAACAAACGCAGCAGTGGCGCAGCGGTTCGGCTGCGGCCCTGGCGGACATTGAGAATCGTCTTTGTCACAACCTTTCTCCTCAGTCGCCCATGCAGTACACGGCGGTCTCGGCGAAGACGCGCTGCATGCTGCGGTTGCTGGCTTCAAATATGTTGGCAATGTCCGACACGGCCTGGAGGTCGGCGGCCCCGTTCGGGCTGCGGTGACAGACTTTCTCGAAGGCTTTCTTGACCTGGCACTCCGCAAACTGCCGCGTTTGCGCCAGTTCCATACCGAAGCTTTTGGCGCCCATCCCGGAGCCGGGTCCGTTCCAGCCGACGAATGAATTCGGGCCCGAGCGCCAGTAATTGATCCAGGAGTCGCTGGTGGTCACGAAGCCGAACCTGAAAGTACCGGCATCCTGCAGGTACTTCGGTTGCACCGTACCGCCGGTGTATTCCAGTTGCTGTGTTTCTTCATCGAAGTCGTAATAGGCAAACGCACCGGCCAGCCCGTCGAGTCCCGCGTGACAGGACAGGCAGTCGTTCAGGTAGATCGAGCTGTCGCCGCCCGGTGAGCGGGTGACGTCCTGGCGAATGCGATCGGGCCAGGCAGTCACGTCGCGGAAGTCTTCCATGTCCATGCACAGAAAATTCAGCGTCGCGAAGCGCACCGCTGCACGGTTCGTGCCGGCGATGAGATACGCACCGGCATAGCCGCGGGTCGTCATGATGCCGGCGGTTTGTGCCGCGGCCAGCACCGTGCCCGGTTGGGCGGACTGCAGCTCCGGAACGAGATTGTCCGGGTCGCTCAGGTCGACCCGGTTATCCTGGAGTTCGAGGTAGTGCGCATTATCGGTCTGCGAATAAGCGATCGGCGAAACATTAGCCGCACCGACATAGACGATATCGTCATACAGCAACTGATCGAACGGCACGTCATCCCGGATAAGTCCAATGACTGTCGCGGTCGAATCATTGAGATCAGCAAACACTGACTGTTCGCGGTTTGTCCACGGCGTCGCGAATTCGCGCACCGTAGTGTTGTAGAAGGCCGGGTTTTGCATGGCCTCCTCGGCAGCGCCGATGGCATCACCGGCCTCGACCTTGCTCGTCATCGAGTCCAGCACGGTGTTGGACGGCGGCACACCGGTCAACCGATCGTGGATGCGCTTTGCCTGATCTCGCGGGCCGGCGGACGCAAGGTTCACGATCAAGGCCGACAGCAACACGATGCCGGCGACTCGGACAAACGTCTGTTTTGGTTCAAGCATCCTGAGACCCCTACGTTTCTCGTACCTGCTGATGGCTTTGGTCGAGACGCGCGCGCGACGTCGCCGTCGCGCGTTTGCGCGCGCCAGGTTCTTGCTGTGATGATTCGCGGCGGGAGCGTCAGGATATGAATGGAAACGACGAACGACGGGAGTCGGGGCAACGACCCGCGTCAAACGCACAACCAACTGTCTCCCATCCATGGCAACGTCCCTATCCGCATGGGCGTACCGAAAACATTGGACTTCTTTGCGCACTGGTCCGTTGGCGGCGAGTCTGTGAGCAGCCAGATCGGGCGTTCAAGGTGCTTCCTGACATAAGCAAAAAGAATGGCTGTAAGGCCATGAAACTTGGTGCCGTGCATTTTTCGAATTGAGAGCTGTGTCACGTTGTGAACCACGTCAAACGCCGCGCGCGCGCGGTGGCAGCCCAGCGATTTCGTAGTGAATGAACGGCTCTTGTTTATCCGCGCCGCAGCGGCGCGAAAATGTTCAATTGCGACTTTTGTGACGCAAGTCCGCTGCTGGTTCACACTCTGCTTGCTAGCTTCGCGGCCATCTACTACGGAAACCGGCCAGGCGCGGACCGGCTTCGGTAATTTTTATGGCAGCCAGAGCCCCGGATATCCCCGCAGATCTGTGGGATGAAGGACCCGGAAGTACGTCGACAGCCAGATCGCTGTGGCGTTTCGTGCGGCGCTATCGCGCTGCGCTGGGCTTTGGTACGGCGATGCTGCTGATCGTCATTGGCTGGCGTCAGCGTGACAACATGTACCTCACGGCCGAGGAGGGCCTCGGCTATTTCCTCGGCATCGTCGCCGTCCTGTGCATGCTGGTGCTATTGCTGTATCCCCTGCGAAAGCGCTGGCGATTCCTGCGTCACCTGGGCGGCGTCAAAGACTTCTTTCGCCTGCACATGACCATGGGCATCCTGGGTCCGGTCACGGCGCTCTATCACTGCAACTTCCAGCTCGGTTCGCTCAATAGCCGAATCGCGCTGTTTTCGGCCCTGCTGGTTGCCGGCAGTGGGCTGATTGGTCGTTTCATCTACACGAAGATTCACCACGGTCTGTACGGTCGCCGGGCCGAGCTCAGGGAATTGCTGGCCCAGGTGCGACTCAATGGTCCCAAAGGGGTACGCGCCGGCACGTTCGTGCCGGAGTTGCTGGAGCGGATTGCGGCCTTCGATCGGCAGGTTTTGCATCCTCCCGCGAGCTGGCTGGAAGTTATGGTGGGACCTTTTGTGCTGGGGATTCGAACGCGAATCCAGTACTGGCAGCTGATGCGTTTCACGCGAAATCGGTTGATTGCCGAGGGCACCTGGTCGCCGGAAGTGGCGAAGCACCAGGATCGACTCATCGAGACCACGCGACGCTACATCGCGAGCCATTTGCAGGCTGTGCGTCGGGTCGCCGAATTCAGTGCCTACGAGCGGCTGTTTTCGCTATGGCACAAGGTGCACCTGCCGTTCTTCCTTCTGCTGGTCATGTCAGTGGTTGTTCACGTCATTGCGGTCCATATCTATTGAAGAAACCACGGGTTCGTCTACTGCCATCGGAGGTGCGTTGGCTCGCGGTCGGATTAGTGTTGCTGTGCACAGCGCACAGTTCTTCAGCAGACACGCTTGAGAAGGTGCTGCTCATGCCAGGTCCGGTCATTGAAGCCCATGCGGATATCGAGAGTGAATGTCAGCAGTGCCATGCACCGTTGTCGGATAAGCCGCAGCGTGATCTCTGTGTCGCCTGTCACGAGGAGATCGGCGCTGATATTCGCACCCGGCAGGGATATCACGGTCTCGTCACCGCGGCGCAACAAACCGAGTGCGAGACCTGCCACACAGAGCACGAGGGTCGGGATTTCGTCGCGGTGAACCTCGACCTCGAGAGCTTCGACCACGCATTGACAGACTTTCCGCTGTTCGGTGTGCATGTCGCCACCGACTGCGAGTCCTGTCACGTGAAGGGAGCTTCGTTTCGCGCCGCCGAAACCACGTGTTTCGCGTGTCATCACGAGGCAGACGTCCACGAGGGCCGGCTGGGCGTGATGTGTGGTGATTGTCACTCGGCGAGTGACTGGCTCGAAGTCCGGTTCGATCACGAGCAAACGCGTTTTCCTCTGAGCGGTCAGCACGCGGTTCTGGACTGCCAGGCCTGCCACGCCGAACAGACATTCAGGTTCGCGTCGGTCGACTGCGTCAGTTGTCATCGGGGTGACGATGTTCACAAGGGCGGCAACGGTGACCAATGTGAGTCCTGCCACGACAGCACGTCATGGTTGAGCATCGATTTCGACCATTTTGATGTCAGTGGTTTTCGCCTGACCGGCGGGCATGCCGGCCTGACCTGCCGGTCGTGTCACGAGGCCAGCGATCACCGCGATTTGCAGGGAGCTGGTTGCTATGACTGTCACAAGTCAGACGACACGCATCAGGGCAGGATGGGCCCCAATTGTGGTGCCTGTCACAACGTGCGCAGCTGGGCCAAGGTCGGCTTCGATCACGGGAAAGAGTCCGGTTTCTGGCTCAACGGCGCGCACGGCGCACTGGCCTGTGAGGCCTGTCATGTCACCAGTGTCAACAACGAGCTACCGCGCGATTGCGGTGGCTGTCATGCCGCTGACGATCCACACAAGGCACAACTGGGCAACAACTGCAGCAGCTGTCACGGTGAAACGTCGTGGACAGCGAACGTGCGTTTCGACCACGCACTTGCTGTCTTCCCGCTTGTCGGCGGTCACCAGGCCCTGGAATGCAGGGAATGCCATGCGACGGCAGCGTTTCACGACGCGCCCGCCGACTGCCAGTCCTGCCACGCGGAGGACGATGTCCATGCCGGCGCGCTCGGACCGCAGTGCGAGCTGTGCCACAACCCGGCAAGTTGGGGCGCCTGGCGATTCGATCACACGCGCCAGACCGGATTTCCGCTGACCGGCGCGCACGTTGAACTCGCCTGCGCAGCTTGCCATGACCGACCGGCGACGGACGGCGCGCTGAGCGCGTCGGCGAACTGCGGATCCTGTCATCGCCGTGACGATCCGCATGCCGGGCGCTTCGGGACGGATTGCGGTCGCTGTCACACGACGACGTCATTCAGCGAGATTGAGGGGTTCTGACTCATGCGTGTCCGCCACCGCAAACTCATGCTGGTTGTTGGTGGGGCATTTTGGCTGGTTTGCCTGTTGCTGCTCGCGCTGCCCGGCGCCGGCGTGCTCTACGCGCAGTCGAGTGTCAGTTCGAGTTTCGATCACTTCACGACTGGCTTTCGCCTCGAGGGCGCGCATCGTTTTGCGGACTGCGAAGCCTGTCATACCGACGGCATGTTCGTCGGTACGCCCACGCGTTGTGCGGCCTGTCATACACAGGCCAGTCGTGTGCGGGCAACCGGCCAGCCGTCTCATCATGGCTTGACCACGCAAAACTGCGAGTCCTGCCACCGGGACGAAAGCTGGGTACCAATCGCACGGATGGACCATCTCGAAGCGGTTGGCGCCTGCGTCGGCTGTCATAACGGCCAGCGCGCAAACGGCAAACCGCCGCAACACATCCCGAGCTCTTCGCAATGCGACGACTGTCACCGGACGACAGGCTGGGTGCCCGCCGCTTTTGATCATATCGGGATATTCGACAACTGCTTTTCCTGCCATAACGGCTTCGTGACGAGTGGCAAACCGCCGAACCACATACCCGCGCCGAATACTTGCGAGGACTGCCACAACACCCTGTCGTGGACGCCATGAACGCAACACGCGGAATCGGGCATTCAATCGTGCGCGTATTGCTGACCGCGATGCTGGGTGCTCTAACCAACGCGGGAGTGGCGGCCGACCTGGCCATAGACGACGTGCGGCTGTCAAAGAGCGGCAACGTGGCCACGGCTGAAATCCTGCTCGGGTGCCCGATGCGCTACCTGGATCACGCGCCGCGCCGGGGCGGGAGCGAGTTGGCCATACGCCTGTCACTGTCGTCCGAATGCCGGCGGTCGCTGGGAGGTGTGCGCAGTGAGCTGCGACGCCCGCCGGGTGGGCACCTCGCACAGGTCGAGGATCTCGAGTTTGAAATGTCGGGTCTCGATGAAGCAACGGTGACCGTGCGCTTTCGACGCCCTGTTGGTTTTACGGTCAGTCAACGCGGACTGGGCAACCTGGTGCAGGTGCGCATAGATACGCGGGCCGAATTTGTCGCGCCGGAAGCAGTCCCGTCTGCCGAACCGGCAATCTCGGCTGTCCCGCGCACGCTGCCACCGCGCGAGCCGATGCAGGTCAGGCGCGTCTCACCCGGCACGGCGGGTGACAACTACGTGCTGGTCCTGGCGTCGCTCGAACAGCAGGCAGAAGTTCCGCTGTCGGCGCTCGCCATCCCGGACCAGGCGGTGCCGTACCTGCGGCCGATGAAGATCAACGGGAGCAGTCGCCAGGAATTGCGCGTCGGCTTTTTCGATAGCGAAGCCGCGGCGCAGGCGGCGCTGGCGGGCCTGCGGAATGAATGGCCGGATGCGTGGATCGCCGTGGCGTCGCCGGACGAGCACGGCGAGGCGCGGGACGCGCGTGGCGGCGCGCTTGGTGTAGAGCCGGGTCCGACTGCCACCGCTCCCGGCATAACGATTGCGATGGCGCAGGACGAGGTGCTGGCGCTGATGGCCGAAGGGAAAGCGGCGTTACTGGACCAGGATTACGACCGCAGTATTCGTATCTACACGCGAATGCTGGAGGTCACTGACCATGGCCAGCGTCCGGAGGCCCAGGAATTGCTGGGCGTGGCACGCGAAAAGAAAGGTCAATTCGCCCATGCAAAAGCGGAATACGAGGCGTACCTGGCACAGTTTGCCGATGCGCCCGGCGCCGCACGGGTAGAACAGCGCCTCGCGGCACTCGTGGGCGTATCCCGGCCGCAAAACGGGCAACTGCGGCAGTTGAGCCGCGCAGGATCAGACCGCTGGGAGGCATACGGCGGGTTTTCGCAGTTCTATCGGCGCAACGTAAATCAGTTTCACGAGTCATCCGAAGAAACTGTCAACCAGTCGGCGTTGATTTCACGGGCCGACCTCGTCGTGCGTCGCCGCGGTCAACGCTTCGACCTGCTCGGCCGAATGAACGCCGGCTACTACTACGACATGTTGAGTGATGGTCGCGGCACCGGTGATCAGGGTCTGTTGTCATACGCTTACGTCGATATCGTTGGTAACGACACAGACTTTGCCGCGCGCCTGGGACGCCAGACGCGCTACTCGGGCGGCGTGTTGGGCCGGTTCGACGGGGCGCACGTCAGCTACGGCTGGAAACCCAACCTGATCGTCAACCTGACAGCCGGCTTCCCGGTCGACTCGCCGCGACACGTGACGAATACCGACCACGTTGCCTACGGCGCAAGTGTCGATTTCAAAGGGCTTGCCGAATACTGGGACGTCAGTCTGTTTTTCCATCAGCAGCGCCTGGACGGCATCTCCGATCGGGAGGCCATTGGCGCCGAGGCAAGCTTCGCCCTGGACGACTGGAGCCTGGTGAGCGTCGCCGATTACGACGTGTCCTACAACGTGCTGAATTCATGGCTCGTCGCCGGCAACTGGCGGGCAACCGATCGCCTGACTATCAATGCGCGCTTGAACGTGGGTGCCAGCCCGTTCCTGACGACACGCAATGCGCTCATTGGCCAGCCGGTTGCCACCTTGGAGGAGTTGTTGCAGATCTACACCGAGCCACAGGTGCGTCGCCTGGCACGTAATCGAACCGCCGAAACGCAGTCCGCATCGTTAGGGTTTTCCACATCACTCGGTGACCGCTGGTACTGGAATACCGACTTCAGCTATTCGGAGTACGGCGCAACGGTCGAGTCCGGCGGCGTTTCGGCGCTGCCGGAAACCGGGGCTCAGTTCTTCGTCAACAGCAACCTGGTCGGCTCGAGCCTGTTCAGATCGGGCGACACGGCTATCGTCGGCCTGCGGTACAACAGTACACGCACAGCAGACACCAGTACGGTGATTCTCGATCTGCGTTATCCGGCCACGGACGGCTTGCGAATCAATCCCCGCCTCGCGTTCTCGTTCCGCCAGTCTGCGGGCGGTGACGCTGACCAATGGATCGCATCGCCCGTGCTGCGCCTGATATATCGCTGGCGGCGCCGATACCGGCTCGAATTCGAGGCCGGTGGCAACTGGTCGACCGGCGAACTGGTCCCGACGACGGTTCCGGGCCTGGTGGTCGACGATGAAGAGACCTCTGCATATTTCCTGAACCTGGGTTACCTGGTGGAGTTTTGACCATGAAGTCCCTGAGTGCGAAATATGCCGGGCTCGCCGTTGCGGCGTTGCTGCAGGCGGGCTGCGGTACGACTGATTCCGTGAATTCCTGGTTCGACGAGGACAGCGCGCTGACCTTTGTAGCCTTGAATGAACCTGTGGTTGTCGCGCGTGCGGTAACGCGCGTCAGCGTCGCCGGCCGCGACTACATCTATGTCGGGCCACTGGAAATGAATCAAATGGGTCGGCGAAACCGCTATCTGTGGCTCGGCATGGCCAGCACGGTCGATCGCGCGTTGGCAGGCCAGGATCGCCCGCAGGCCACGCAACTGGTCCTGACTGTTGACGGTCTGCCAATGGTTTTCACGTTGTCGCGATGGGAATCTGATGGTGGCACGCTGCCGTATCCGGTCACCGCGCCGGTCTACCAGTCGTATGTCACGCGCGCGTCGCTGGACCAGATCAACCGCATTGCTTCAGCCAGGTCGGTCACGGTGCAACTGGTCACTGAGGACAGCCGAACGGTCAGCTATCAGCCCTGGCATGGCGAGTGGATGGGCTGGTCGGATTTCGTTGCGGCCAATTGATTCCACGCCCACGAAACCGCTAGTCAAGACGCCGGATCTGCTCCAGATAATCCTTGAACTCCGGTGAGTCTTCCCTGGCGTAATTGAGGTTCTTGAACAGGTTGGTCAGCTGTGTGAAATGATCGCGCGCAGCGTCCTTGCTTGCGAATTCGTATTTCCTGGTAACCAGTTCATCGATCAGCTCGAGCATCTGCTGCTGCCGCTCCAGGGACACAGTGGCATCTACCTCGTTGAATGCATCCTGCTGCAGGTACACCAGGTCGAGAAAAGTGGCTTTTTGGTACTCGACGAAGTCCGCGATGCTGATGCCTTCCTCGCCGGTGACCTGCATCATTTGCCGAATTTCATCACCGTGTCGCAACAAGTCGAGCAAACGCATGATCCGGGCGGTCCAGCCTGCGTGGATGTTTTTCTCGTACCACGGGCTGAGTTGCTTCAGGTAGCGCGACCACGATGTGAGCGGTTCGATCGCGGGATAGAAACGCTTGTACGCCCGGTCCGCGCTGAGGGCGAGGAAGGTCTTTACCGTGGACAGCGTCGCTTGCGTGACGGGTTCCTCGAAGTTGCCGCCGGCTGGCGACACCGTGCCGATCATCGTGAGGCTGCCGGTATCACCATCGTTGGTCCGGACGACACCAGCGCGCTCGTAGACGCTGCGAATCGCGGAGTCGAGATAGGCCGGAAATGCCTCTTCGCCGGGAATTTCCTCCATGCGACCTGACATTTCCCGCATCGCCTGCGCCCAGCGCGTGGTCGAGTCCGCCTGGACCAACACGTCATGGCCCATCTGGCGGTAGTACTCACCGATGGTGATGCCAGTGTAGATCGACGCCTCCCGGGCGGCCACGGGCATGGACGACGTATTGCAGATCAGGATCGTCCGGTCCATCAGCGAGCCACCGGTATGCGGATCAGTGAGTTTTGGAAACTCCGTGATGGTTTCGACGACCTCGCCCGCACGTTCACCGCAGGCAATGATTACGACAATATCGGCCTTGGTGTATCGAGAGATCAGATTCTGCAGAACGGTCTTGCCAGCACCGAAGGGACCCGGGATACAGGCCGTTCCGCCCCGCGCAACCGGGAAAAACGAATCGATCAACCGCATGGTCGTCAACAGTGGCTGGTCGGGGTAAAGCCGTTCCGACTGGCGACCCTTGAGCATCGGTTCGGTCAGACTCCTGCGGACGGGCCAGGTTTGTGCCAGTCGCATGGCGCGCTGTTGGCCATCGGCGCCGCGAATGCGCGCCACCTCGACCTGTAGATTGAAGTTACCGGCCTGGATCCAGGTCACTTCGGCATCGCCCTGTTGGTCGAACGGCACCATGATTTTGTGTTCGTAGCGACCTTCGGGTACGACGCCGAGCACGTCACCGGCGCGCACCCGGTCGCCGACTCGAACAGTCGGCGTGAACGACCACAGCCGATGCTGGTCCAGCGAGTCGGCGGCAACACCACGCGGCAGGAAGAAGCCGTGCTCGGCCGCGATCGACTCCAGCGGATTCTGCAAGCCATCGTAGAGCTGTCCGAGCAGTCCCGGGCCCAGCGTCACCGAGAGCAGTTCGCCGGTCTGGATGACCGGGTCGCCAACCGCCACGCCGCGGGTGTTCTCGAAGACCTGCACGACAGCCGTGCTGCCCTCGATCCGCAGCACTTCGGCTTTCAGGCGTTCGCGATGAGTACCGGATTCCTCGGCCGGCGCCGATGGGCAGATGAGCACGACCTCATTCTTGATTAGCGGCCTCGCACTGTCCGCGGCGGATATGGTCACCAGGTCGTCCTGCACGGCCAGGACGCGCGCGGTGGTGTCAGGGATTTGATCGCGCGCGGCTTCCATCACGTGCCCTCCTCGAGCAGCGCAGCGTGCTGCCCGAGGCCTGCAGCGACCAGGGCATCGAATTTGAGCCTGGCGCCATCGGCCGAATGTTCGAGCCACTGCGAGATCAACCGGTGGCGCAAGACATATAGCACCACAGCCGCGAAATCGAACTCGTGGTCGCGCGCGGTATCGACCAGGCTTTGCCAGTGCAGTCTTGCAATAGCCTTTTCCAGGTCGAGTGTGGCGCCGGCATCATGTAGCTCACGCAATTCCGCGATCCACGGACAGCGGCGTCGCAAGGCGAAATGTGGTCGGCTCCAGTTCAGCCGAATAACGTCGATCACAGTGCCGTAACCCCATGGCGTTGCCACCGCGGGCGCCGGCTCACCGCGGCGCCGTCGTCGCATCGCTGCCAGGATGCTCAGCAATTCGAAGTGAGCCGTGATTACGCGGCGTAGGCTTGGATGCTCCAGGTCGTTCATCAACGTGCCGACGTCCTCAACAAGACTGTGATCGGAAATGCCGGGGTCGGCCAGGTCCCAGGACATGACGGACTCGATGCGCCGCATAAGCAGCGCGTCCTCTTCATCCAGCATGCCGAGCCGCGCATTCAGCCGCAGTTTTGAAATGGGCAGCTCCCGCGCAGCAAACAGGTTCGGCAGAGCCGGCAGGCTGGTCATCAGCGTGAGGTACTTGAAGTCTGCGTTGAGCATGGATCGCCTAGTACACCATGCCTTCAAGCAAAGCCCGGAAACGTGGCAACAGGTGCTCCAGCAAATGGGCCGCGATGGCGTTGCTGGAAAGATCGATTTCAATACTCTCGTCTACCAGCCGAATGCGAATACCATCTTTTACATCGCCATCAGGAACGAGCGTCACACCTTCCCGCAACAAATTGCCAGCCACCTCGATCACGAGCTGACTCAGTTGACCGCGTCGCAGCTCTTCCGGATTCTCGCGCAACTCGGCGAGTTCCATCGCGCTTTCCGGTAGCAGTATCTCCAGCCGGCTCTCGGCTTCGAGGTTGGCGCGCTCTCGCACCTGCCCGGCGATTTCCAGGATCAGCCGCTCGAGCACGGCTTTCTGTTCCAGCTCGCCACGCACCAGCCGGCCGATCTCGTCGCTGAATTGCTGCGTCAGCTGGTCTTTCATCTGCAGAACCGCATCACGGGCTGCGACCTGCAACGCTTCTTCGGCGGATGCGCGGAACCGATCGGCCTCCTGCTGTGCCCTGGCGCGCAGTTCGTCGGACTCGGCCTGGGCCTGCTGGACAAGCCAGTTCGCCCGGCTCTCGGCGTCCTGGATGATGCGCTCCGCTTCCTTACGGCCCGCGGCGACACCGTCATTGCGCAGCCGCTGGATCAGCTCCTCGACGCCGGATGCGGTTGCCTCGGCCTGCCGCGGCTGATCACCATTGGAATTGTTGGCCATAGTTCTTCCTCAGCCGGCCGGCAGGTTGGCGCCGATTACCAACGCGAAAATAAACACGAACACGGCGAATCCCTCGACGATTGCTGCCGGCGCAATAGTCAACGCGAAAATTTCCGGCTTGCTCTTCGCGACGTTGATCGCGGATGCGCAACAACGGCCCTGGTAGAGGCCACTGAACAATAGCGCCAGACCTGACAATGTACCAAGAGCGAACAGCCCGGCCGCGTTATCCGGGGTGACGGGTCGGTTCATCGCGAACATGATCACGATGCCGTAAATGATCTGCGACGATGGCAGCGCCGATGTGCCGACATAGAGGCCATAACGACTCTCGACCTCCAGCAGTGCGCCCACGGCGGCCCGGCCCGCTGCGGCACAACCCAGCGTGCTACCAATTGCCCCCAATGCGACCGGCGAGAAAATTCCAATCCAGCCGAGCGCATCGTATAGAACCCCGTTCATCGACGACTCCTTCTGTGAAATGCGCGAAACGGATAGCCTTCCGTCATCACGCTCCAGTTAAAGAATTCAATCAGGTTCAGCCGCAGGCCGTGCACGACCGCGCTGACCAGGATCAACGCAAAATTCAGGGTGTGGCCGATCAACAGCAGCACGGTCGCGAAATAGGGTCCGGCGGGTCCGGTTGCATCGCTCAACTGGCCGGCGAGTTGATTGAACGTGATGGCCAGCGACGCGCTGGCAAGTCCCAGCGCAAACAGGCGCAGGTAGCTCAGGACATCACCGAAGGCTTTCGTCACGGACGTCAGTGCCAGTCCGCCCTGCGCCAGGCGCATCAGCAGGTCTTTCCTGGTACGGACGACCTGCTCGCCCCGGAACAACAGAACTGCGAGCAGTCCCAGCCCCATGGCCACCTGTCCGGTCCGGCTCAGCGTGCCGGCGGGATCGCGTTCCCAACCGAGCCAGAGCAGCAACCCCCCGGCGATCGACAACGCCCAGCCGAGTTGACCCCAGGCAACATGTCGGCCGCGACTGCGCCAGGCTGCCATCAGGTTGCCGAGCACCAGATGCGTGGCGCCGGCAATGATCGCAATACGCATCATGGACGGGTAATCCTGAATATCGAATACTTTCAGCCGCGCGGCCAGCGTGCCCGGTTCGGGCGCCAGGCCAAAATAACTGCCGGACAGCACGCCATATAAAAGCGACATACCGGCAATCAATGCGCCCAGGTACTGGATCTGTCGCGCGCCGTGCGCCTCCCCGAGCCGGCGCCAGAAAATGGCCAGCAAGCCGGTTAGCACCAGCGCGTAGCCGGCATCCGCCATGATCATGGCGAAGAACAACGCGAACGACACCGCGACCACGGATGACGGATCGGCGTCGCGGTAACCCGGTAGTTGCCAGAAGGACACGATGGCCTGGCCGCCCGCGAGCTGCTCCGGGTTGTCCAGCAATGTCGGCGGTGACTCCGTGGGAGCGGGTGCGCGTTCCAGCAATGCCAGTCCGGCTGCATCGGTAAAGCCGCGAATCGTGTCAACCAGCTCCGCCGGTGCCCATCCCTGGATCATGAACAGATCGTGTTCACTCCAGGTTTCTGCCACGGCGCGGGTCAGGGCCGCCCGATCGTCGGCCGCGTCCAGGTTGTCGCGCAGTCGCTCGATCCAACGCGTCAGTCCTTCACGATCCGCATTCAGGTCTTCGATTTCGAGTTCGACCTGCTGCAGTTCGTCGCGCAGTTTCTCCAGTGACACGCGGCCCGTATGGGTTCGCGGGACCGGCATTGCAGTCGCATGCGGCTCCTCGGCGCTGATGACAATGATGTACGCGAAACGGTTGGTTCGGTTCACTTCCTGCCAAATCAGGTCCGACTGCCGCACCTTGTCCATCTGATACAACGGCACCTCGTAGAACCAGAGCCGGTAACCTTCTATATCCTCGCCGGGCGGCAGGCTGAAATTGCCCCACTGTTTCAGCAGACTAATTCGCATCAACAGGAAATCGCGCCGATCCTGGCGTTCCCGTAACTTCCGCTTGACGTCGAGACCCCGCGTGACGACATCCCGCATATCGAACGAAGCCGCATCCGTCACCTGGCTGCGACGTGCCTGGCAGTCCCTGAGATAACGCAGCGCCTCCCGCGCATCCTGCCCTTCGTCGGGTGCGGCCGGCTGGTCGTCTTCCGTCGTCGGCAGCACCGATGCAATCAGGTGCACGCAGCCGAGCTTCTGCAGTTCTGCCAGCGCTTCCCGCTTCAGTTCGACAGGACCAACCACGTTGATTCGACGTAACGGCAGGATAGCCATCAGCCCAGGCTCTCCGGCTGCCGTGTCTTGGCAATCTTCGCGCGCACGACTGCCGCGCGTGACTGATCGGCGAGGAATAACTGGATACGGCGGATATTCGCGCGCGTCCTGGGAATCAGGACTTTGTCAAACAGATTGAATCGCTGCGTGCTCTTGCGCACGGCTTCCTCGAGCCGGGCCAGTCGTTCGGCGTCGACCCGGCAGAGCAGATCGAGTTCCAGCCCTTCCGCCAGGAAATCGACCAGGCGATCGAACCAATGGGGACGCGCGAGCAGCGAATACGATTGCTTGTCGAGCTCGACTCCGTGGAGTACGGGCAAGCGCACCCCCATCAGGTTCTCCTCGCGGACGGTCGCGCTGCGCACCGAGACGAGCTGTGCCAGATCGTCGGGGCAACCAGCCAGCATCGGCAACTCCGCGGCCACCCGGTCTCGTACTGCTCGCAGGTGCGCCTGCCGTTCCTTGAGGACACGTCGTGCGGTGTTTCGTTCCGCAATGAGTTGGCGGCGCTTCAGGTCCACGGACGGCAGGAAGCGCTCAAACGCGGCCAGCCGCTTCGACTGGTCATGCAACGAGGTCTGATTGAGCGGTAGGCGGGCCATGTAAGCCAGTATTTGATTGCTGTAGTTTCTGGTGGCGTGGCTTGAAGTACTTGTCGATCAGGTGCTGCCGCATGAACAATTCCTGTGCCTCGAAACACTCCGCGAGACATTCCCAGCCGAGGTCCATGGCCTGTTCGAGTTCCATGCTGACCGTGATACGCATGAAGCGTTCGCGGAACAGGGTGGCGTACCTCAAGAGCTTCAGGTCATAGGGTGACAGCTCGAACGCCATGGCCTGTTTTTGTTCGGCATCCACCGCCTCGGCATACAGGCGCACCATGGTGTTCATCAGCTGGGCGTGATCTTCGCGGGTTTGCTTGCCGATGACATGCTGTTTCAGGCGCGACAGTGAACCGAACGGATCGATCATGCCGTCGTGCAAATAGAACTGGCCTTCCGTGATATAGCCAGTGTTGTCGGGTACCGGATGTGTGACGTCGTCTCCGGGCATGGTCGTGACGGACAAAATGCTCACGGAACCGGCGCCGCGAAAGTCGCAGGCGCGCTCGTAACGGCGGGCGAGCTGGGAATACAGGTCGCCGCCGTAGCCCCGGTTGGATGGCACGCGTTCCATCGCGATGCCGATTTCCTTCAGCGCATCGGCAAACGCAGTCATGTCGGTCAGTAACACCAGGACCCGTTTGCCTTCCTCGACAGCGAAGCGCTCCGCAACGGCTAACGCGAGGTCGGGCAACAGCAGTCGCTCCACGACGGGGTCGGACGCCTGGTTCACGAACATTACCGTTCGGGAGAACACACCCGCATCTTCGAAGCTGCGGCGGAAAAAATGATAGTCGTCGAAAACCAGGCCCATACCGCCGAAGACGACGATGTCCGCGTCGGCCTGCGTGCCGATTCGGGCAAGAAACTCGTTGTACGGCTCACCGGCGACTGAAAAGATCGGAATCTTCTGACTCTCGACCAGGCAATTGAACAGGTCGATCATCGGCACGCCGGTGCGAATCATTTTCGATGCGAGTACCCGCCGCACCGGGTTCACGGATGCACCACTCACCGCAACCGTTGGATCCTGCGACAGGTCGGGACCGCTGTCGATCGGGTCGCCGGTGCCGCGAAACACGCGGCCCAAAATATTTGGCGAATAACGAACCCGCATCGGGTGGCCCAGGAACCGGACGCTGGCGTCCGTTGACAGTCCCCGCGTGCCGGCCAGTACCTGCAGTGTTACAACGTCGCGATCCAGCTCGATGACCTGAGCCAGCGAATCGGGCTGGCCGCGGTTGGCTACCACCGCCAGATCCGCGAGCCGCACTCGGGCGCCGGACTCGGTGGCTGGCACGCGAACACGCAGGATGTCTCCAGTGATCTGCAGGATCTGGCTGTAGCTGATCAGGCTCTGGGTCATGGCCGGTCTGCGGCTTCTTTCTGTTGCATAAAATTCTACAGTATCAACATTCTACAGACTCGCCCGGAACCAACCCGTCCGAGCTGATACGGTCCAGTCTGCGGGATTCACCTATTGACTTTAAACCATGTCTGGCCAATGTCTGTGCCAGCGAACGGGTGTCAAATGGCTACATTCACAGGCAATCGGCCCAGCGCCATCATCGGCCTCGCGGCCCTGGTCGTCGTGATCTACGGCATGCAGGCAGCCAAGGTGCTGCTCGTGCCGTTCATGGTGGCCATTTTCATCGCACTGATCACCGTCCGGCCGATGCTCTGGATGCAGAGCAAGCGCGTGCCGACGGTCCTTGCGGTGCTGACTATCGTGATCGCGATCGTGCTGTTTCTGTCGATCATTGTCGCGATGGTCGGCGCGTCAATCTCCGACTTCACGGACGCCCTGCCGGCGTACCAGGCCCGCTTCGATGCGGCCGTCGCAACGCTTTTGAACTACATCAGCGAGCGATTCGATGGTGATTGGCAGTTGCAACGGCTGCGCGACATTGTCGATCCGGGCTGGGCGGTGCGCATGGCCGCCATGATCCTGAATTCGGTTCGCGAAGTTCTGACCAATATTTTCCTGATTGTGCTGACGGTGATCTTCATCCTGCTGGAAGCTTCCAGCATGCCCACCAAGGTCAGTGCGGCGCTGCTCGGCCGTGGTGACATCGCGCATGACGAGTCATTCGGCAGTACCCGGGTTTTTCTCGACAATCTCGGCCGTTATCTCGGCATCAAGACACTGATCAGCATGGCGACCGGACTGCTGATTGGTCTGCTGACGTGGCTGGTGGGTCTGGACTTTCCGCTGCTGTGGGGCATGTTGGCGTTCTTGTTGAACTACATTCCTACCATTGGCTCGATTCTTGCCGCCATTCCGGCCGTGTTATTGGCCCTGGTGACACTGGGATTCAGCGAGACGCTGATCACGGCGGCCGGATTCGCGACGGTCAATGTCGTGTTCGGGAATTTCCTGGAGCCGCGGCTGCTCGGTCACGGCGTCGGCATCTCCCCGCTGATCGTATTTGTCGGCCTGTTCTTCTGGGGCTGGGTCTTCGGGCCCGTCGGCATGCTGTTGTCGGTGCCGCTGACGATGACAGTAAAGATGGCGGTGGAGAGCAGCGAGAGCACGCGGTGGATCGGCATGTTGCTTGGATCTGAGCGCGATGCGGAACTGGAACTGGAAAGATGGAGGTAAGCAAATGGACGTTGACAACCCGGTAGCGGAGGTCATGACCCCGCACCCCCGCGTGGTCCAGATCACGGACCGCATCAGTGACGTGCGCGCGATTCTGGCGGACGGGCGTGTGCATCACTTGCCTGTCGTCGAAGGCGGTAAGCTGGTGGGCATGATTACGACTACGGACCTGCTGGAATTCGGCTTTGCGCCGCGCGATTCACATACGGACCTGGATGAATACCTGGACAATCATTTTTCTATTCCGCAGATCATGCAGACCGAGCTGATAACCGTGCCAAGTGACAGCACCATTCGCGATGCCGCGCGAGCTCTGACGACTGGACGGCTGCATGCGGTGCCGGTTGTGAAAAGTGACGGCGAGCTGGTCGGTATCGTGACGTCAACCGATATTGTGAGTTTCGTTGTTTCGCAGGACTAACCGGCCGATTCAGTCCAGCGTGTTCTTGTAGATCTGGCCGTCTTTCATGATCATGCGGATGTTGTTGGCGTGATCTTCGAGAACCCGGATGTCGCCAAGCGGGTCCCCGTCGACGATCAACAGGTCCGCGTAGGCGCCGGGCTCTATCACGCCGAGTGGGCCGTCCTGGTAAGGATTGCGGGGTCCGGTCAGCGCCAGCAGCTTCGCATTGTGGCTGGTTGCCTGCTTCAGTATCTCCAGTGAATTGAACCAGCGCAGCCGGTAGCCGAATTCACGCGGCGCGGCTTCGTAGGCGCGAAACGAGCCGAACGCGTCGGTACCGAATGCGACGGGTATGCCCAGCTTCCTGGCGTTGGTCATCAGGTTGTCGACGCCCTCGACAACCTGCATGCCCTTGCGGGCGCGCGACGAGGGTTGGTTGGCCAGGTAAGTTCGGATAAAGCCGAACGATTGTGAAGACAGGTAGGCACCATCGGCTTTCAACCGCTTCAGCGTGCTTTCGGAAATCAGATGGCCGTGCTCGATCACTTTCACGCCGGCGTCGAGCGCCCTGAGGACTGCCGCGTCCGTGTACGCATGCACCGCGACGTAGGTATTCCAGTCAGCGGCTGCCTCCACGGCCGCTCGCAATTCTGCGACGCTGTATTGCGTCGTATCGATCGGGTCGTACTCTGAGGAGACCCCGCCGCCGGCCATCACCTTGATCGCGGTTGCGCCTTGTCGCAGCGATTCACGCACGGCCCGTTTGACTTCGGCGGGGCCGTCCGCAATCAGTGTATAGCGCTGCGCGAACGCGTTGGCGCCGCTGCCGACACTCGGATGCGGATCCGTCAGCGCGCGGAAGTCACCATGGCCACTGGTCTGGGAAATGAACATGGCGGACGAGTAGATGCGCGGCCCATCCAGATGGCCTTCGTCTATCGCGCGCGCAAGACCCTGCGACGGGCCGCCAATATCGCGCACCGTGGTCCAGCCGCGTGATAGCACACCGCGGGCGGCCTTGACCGACAGCGCAGTCACGTAACCGGGATCCAGTCGATGAATCTCGGTTGGCGCGGCCGGCAGCGCGAGATGCGTATGCGCATCGATAATGCCGGGAATCAGGACACGGCCACCGCCGTCGATGACCATGACATTATCCCCAGGCGATTGCTGGTTGCCGATCGCCTTGATCAGCCGCCCTTCAATCAGCACGTCCCGGCCCGGGTCTGCTGCGTCGCTGGTCCCGTCCCAGACACTCACATTGCGAATCAGGATGCGGGGCAGCACTTCGCCTGTCTCCGCGGCAATGCTCTCGACTGGTTGCCCGGCGAGCCAGCCGCAGACAGCGACCAGCAGAATCTGGAGTCTGATGTTCATCCCAATCCCCTGCGCTCCGTGAGCGCCGCGTGAACGTTCATGGAACGCCAGCAAATTGGCTAAGTCAAACCGGCCGGGCGTCGTCCTTGATTGCAACCCGGTGATTCAACCGATAGGAGGGCTGGAAATCCGGGAGTAACAGGTGCTGCGTGCAACGGTTATCCCAGACCATGAGCGTCCCGTTCTCCCAGTGCAGGCGGCATTGAAAGATCGGCTTTTTCAGGTGGTCGAACAGGTATTTGAGAATCAGGTCACTCTCATCGTCTGCCAGTCCGACGATGCGACTGGTCACCATTTCGTTCACGAAAATGCATTTGCGACGGTCTCCGGGTGGGTGCGGATGGCGGGTTGCTCCACCGCGGGATCGAGCCGCCAATGGCACCGCTCATCGGCGTCACGGAAAAGGTCTCGAAAGACGGGTCCTCGCGTTTGGCGTAGAATTCATAAGGCATTGTTTCAGGTCCGTTTTTGTCAGCTGATCGCGCCTGAAGAGCAGCCATTATCGGCCTGTCGACAGTTTAAGTCTGTTGCTTTAAAAACATTCATCCATCATGTCCATGGGCTTGCTCATTGGAATTTGCGCCGGATCAGGAGTCCGATCATGAAACATCCCCGCACCGTGTTTCTGCTGCTGTTTTGCTTGTTGCAGACGACAGTTGGCGGGACGCAGCCAGCCTCCACGGAATCCGCGGCCGATCGCATTTTGATTGTCGGCGCGACGCGCAATACCGGTCTGGAAGTTACGCGCTTGCTGGTGGAACGCGGCACGCCGGTCGTCGCGTTCGCGCGCCCTACGTCGAATCTCGAGGCGTTGCGCGCACTGAACGTGGAAATCATCACCGGCGATGCACTGATTCCGGGTGATTTGCAGCGGGCGATCGACCAGGGGCCGTGGCGCGTCGTCGTCACGACGCTGAGCTGTTACAGGTGTGACAACCCGCCGGATTACGAAGGTAACAAGAACCTGGTCGACGCCATGCGCAATTCGGCCAGCCGTCGGCTGATCCTGATCTCAACCGTTGGTGCGAACGAAAGCGCAGCCGCTACGCCCTGGATCGTCGAGTGGATCCTGAAGGAGCCGATTGCACAAAAAGAGCAGGCCGAGAATTATCTGCTTGCCAGCGAGCTCGACTTCACCATCATCCGGCCCGGTGGGCTGACCGAGGCCCAACCGACGGGCGACGGTATCCTGACGGAGGATCCGACACGCATGGGCATGATTTCGCGGCCCGATCTGGCTGGCCTGATTGTCGACGTGATCGACGATGACGCGACGATCGGCAAGACCTATACGGCCATCGACAAGAATAAGCACTGGCTCTGGGACATGTACGGTGACTGAAGACGTATAGACGCGTTGCTACTCCGACGCCGCGATGACGCTGTCGATCCAGTCACTGAACAGTGCGTGCTCGACAACACCTTTATCGACCAAGTCGTAATCCAGACCCTCGAGATCACGTCGGATCCTCCGCTGCAAGTTGCCTTCCACCGGTAACGTCGTCACTACGATCACGCGACGGTTTGCATCCGCGGCATCACTGACCCAATTCCGGATCCGCTCGACGTTTGCCCGTCGGATCGCCGTTGGGGCATCGTCCTGCAGTGTAAATCCCCGCACTTCCGCGAATGGGTGGCCACTTCGGATTACCGCGGCGTGCTGTTCGAGAATTTCGAGTTCCCTGGCATTTGCCGGGGCATTGTCGGGCCCATGTGCGATGAGGGTGACGACCTCGTTGGCCGGGTCGCGACTGAGCTGTGCGGCGTAGTCGAGCAGAATGGCTGAGATCAGTGGGTCGGTGGTCGGGGTCGGTCCGAATATCACGGTCGCTTCAGTCTTCACGCGCGCGACGGACATCCAGGGTGCGTCGGCCTGTTCCCCGAAAATATAGCGCCACTGACCGATCAGGCCGCCGGATTTCAGCGTGGTCACCGGCATGATCAGCAGCGTGTCGGCACCTGCTGCCGTGAGTTCGTCGACCGCTGCCTGGATATGATCGGAGCTCATCATCGCCATGCCGAAAGCTACGGCGGTTGGGTGCCGGTCCGCGGTTGGCCGGTAAGCGTCCTTGAAAGCCTCATTGCCGGACGGCTTGTAGCCGTGACCAAGCGCCAGCACGCCGATATCGCCCACCAGCGTCACATCACTCAGATAGACGTGGTGGTTCGGTCCCATACGACTCATGTTTTCCATGATCTGCTCGTCGCTGAACTCCCGATACAACGGCACCTTTTCCCGCAACTCCGCAAACTGCTCATCGGTGAGTTGATGGTGCGCGTGCGCATGATGCTGACCGGCCAGCGCTACGGGAGAAAACGATCCGACGATCACAACAACCGCCGCTATCAGTTGATTCAGCCTGAGGATTTCAACGATTCGTTCACACATCACAGAGATCTCCCAACGATCCACGTTCTTGGCCGTTGCAGGGCCGGCATAATCGGCAGTTCACGGACTCTCGGTCCGCCGGCATCGGCAATTGCATTGACTAATGCCGGCGCCACGGCTGGCAGTGCCGGTTCGCCAGCACCGCCCGGACGGCCGGCGGCCGGCAGCACGACAATGTCGATTGGCGGGGTCTCTGCCAGGCGCAGGAACCGGTAGTCGTGAAAATTACTCTGTTGGACCCTGCCGTCCGCGAGCGTGATTTCCCCGTGCAGCGCTGCCGCCAGTCCATCGACAATGGAACCCTCGACCTGCGAGTGCAAGCCATCCGGATAAATGACCGGGCCACAGTCGATTACGCAGGTGATCCGGTCGATCGATAACGCCGAACCGTCCAGCGTGACATCGACGACCTGCGCGCAGACCGAACCGCAACTGTCCGTCATCGCGATGCCGCGACCGCGTCCGGGTCCCGGCGGGCGCCCCCAATCGGACTCCCGGGCCACAGCCTCGAGAACCCGGCGATGCCGCGGTAGCGGTTGCAGGTGTCGCAGTCGAAACTCCAGCGGATCGACTTTTGCCGCCTGCGCGAGTTCGTCCATGAACGATTCAACCACGAAACAATTGCCCGACGACCCGGGACTGCGCCAGTAACCGATCGGTACACCGGGATCCCTCGGTAACGCAGTCACGCGCAGATGCGGAATGTCATAGACCATCCGGCGGGCGGCCGTGACCATCGTGCCGTCGCGTTGTGCATCACCCCCGCGCGGCGTCGGTGTGCGGCGAAAGTAATCGGCCGTGACGGACTGTGTCACCGCGTGAAAATCGAACGCTTTGACGCGGCCGGATTCGTCGAGCCCGCCGCGCACTCTCACTACGGCGGCTGGCCGATACATATCGTGCTGCGTGTCCTCCTCGCGGGAATACATCAATTGCACCACGGTGCCCGGCATCGCTTTTGCGGCATGCACCGCGTACTCGACGAAGTCCATTTCCGCACGGCGTCCAAAAGCGCCGCCCATCAGGCTGCGATGGATCGTGATCTGCCTCGGTTCGAACTGCAGCAGTTCCGCGACGACATCGCGGGTTACGGAATTGGATTGAGTTGGCGCCCAGACGGTCGCCCGGCCGTTTTCCAGCAGTGCCGTGCAGCTCATCGGCTCCATGCAGGCGTGCGCAACGAAGGCGAGCTGATAATCGGATTCCAGCTGATCACTGCTTTTCAGCGCTGCCGTAATGTCACCGTCATCGCGAAAAACGCTGGCGTCGGGAGCGTCGAGCAGCGATCGGTATTCTTCCAGCAACTCCGTGGAGTTCAAACTTCCGGCGCCGCTGCCGGGCGTGGTCTCGATATCGATTGCGCCGGCGGCCTGTAGTGCCGTCCACGAACTGTCCGCGATAACGATGATCGCCTTGTCGTCGACTTGCAGAATCCGCTCCACGCCGGTCACCTTGCGCGCGCGGGAATCGTCAAACGCCTCGATGCGACCGCCGGCGACGGGACTTTGCACGACCGTTGCAAACCGCATCCCCGGGAAACGCTGGTCCGCGGCAAACGTGGCCCGACCAGTGGACTTGTCCGGCCCATCGAGCCGGGGCGGCGATCTGCCGCACAGGCGCCAGTCCGCGGGATCTTTGGGTATCGCGTCGCGCGGTGGCCGCTCCGTGGCAGCCGCGGCGGCCAGTTCCCCGTAGCCAAGCGAGTCTCCGGTGAGCGGATTCAGGACCCGCCCGTTCTCTGTCTGTAATTGTTCGCGTGGAATTTGCCACCGCCGCGCCGCGGCGGCGACCAGCATTTCGCGAGCGGCGGCACCCGCGGGGCGTAGCGTGTCCCAGGCATCAACGATGCTCGTGCTGCTGATCGTCACGGCCATGCCCATGGCATGAAAGACCCGCCGCAACAATGCTGTGCCGGCAGCCGCCATCCGGTCATCCGCGATTGGCCCGAACGGTCGGCCGTTTTCCATGATGCCGAAATTGAAATAGTCGCGATCGACCGGCGTGAACTCGAATGCGACCTGCGTCCAGTCGGCATCGAGTTCCTCGGCCAACATCATTGGCAAGGCAGTGCTGACGCCCTGGCCCATTTCCGCGCGATGCACACCGCAGATGATCTTGCCATCTGTGTCGATCTTGACCCACGCGTTCAGCGTATTCAGATCGGGTGTGGATGCGCCGAATTTCAGGCTGGCGTTGCCGTCGTCCAGGCGTCGGTTGCCGTACCAGACTGCCAGGCCGCCACCAACCGCGACCCCGGCAATCAACAGACCCCGGCGACTGATCGTCATGACTGCAGGTCTTTGCGCGGACAAATCAGAGCAGCGGCACCGGCGTCAACGCCCAGTCGTCGGGCCGTTCGCGTCGCGCCGGACTGGGAATGGCGTACGCAATACGATTCTGGTTGTCGCGCATGGTCTTCAGATCCATGCGCCAGCCTCGTTCCTGCCATTCCTTGCGGGCGCGGCGATAGTGCATCAGGACATCGTCGGCCGGCACGATAAACTCGCCAATTTCCTGCTCCGACGGTATCGGGGGATCGAGTTTCTCGACGACGATGCGGTCTTCCTCGATCGCTACGCCAATTCTTTCGCGGAAATTCTTGTCGAACTTATCGTCCAGCATGCAGTTCCGCATCGCAATCTGAAATATCTCCAGCGTCAGTTCATCGCGCGGCACGGTGTACAGGACCGGGTAGAAACGATCGGTCTCGTTGAAGTGCACGTGGGTCCAGGTCGAGCAGATGCCGTGATAGCCAGAGCCTGCTTCACCGCGACCTTCGGGGCTCATGTCCTTCATGTCCTGGTCCGGCAGCTCCGGTGAGTAGAACTGCACCATCGCCCCCGCGCCCCAGGGGTATTCCTCGATATTGATTTTTGGCACCCGGTAGTTCTGGTCACGCCCGCCCATGCCCATGCCGCTGTGAACGTACTCCACATGGGACGGGTCGGTCTGGTTTTCGACCAGGCGCACGTAATTGCAGTTCCAGGTGTAGCGCGTATGCAGCGCGCGCCAGCCGTCCTGCCCATATTCCGGCAGCGGCATAATCGTGGGCCGCTCGCTTTCCGGCAGGTCACCCAGGAACACAAAAACCAGGCCGTAACGTTCTTCTACCGGATAGGCGTCGATCTGCGCCCGCTCGGGCACCTGGTCCAACGGTCCGAGCGACGGAATTCGCTCGCAGAGGCCCTCACCGTTGAACTGCCAGCCGTGATAAGGGCACTGGACACAATTACCCACCACCTTGCCGTCGCCCAGCGAGCCGCCCCGATGTGTACAGGTGTTGGAAATACAGTGTGCCGTGCCGTTCTCGTCGCGCCACAGGACGAACTGCAATCCGAGCATTTGGACTTTCAACGGGTCGCGAGTCACCTGCTCGCTTTCTTCGGCCGGATACCAGAAATTGATGAACACTTTGTGATCCTCGGCTGCCCGACGGGTGTCGGCAATTCTTGTAATTGTCGCTGCGATTGATTTTACTCCCCGGTTGCGGGCTGGGGTAGCGCCGGCGGGGGCGTTTGCTAGCATCACGCAAACCGTTAACAGGTCGGGAAGCAGGCTATGGAGCGGATCAAAGAAGTTGTATTGCCAACGCTGTCGCTGGAACGGTATGTCGCGATCGTGGGTGCCGAGCGCGTCGCCGAAGTCAACGAGCTTGCGGCCAACCTGAAGGCGAAGCTCGATGGCGGTGTGATCTGGCACATCAATTCCACCGCGGTGGGCGGTGGAGTGGCGGAGATGTTGCCGCCGGTGCTCGGTTACTGCCGGGATCTCCATCTCGACGCGCGCTGGCTCGTTATCAGCGGGTCGCCCGAGTTTTTTCGCCTGACCAAGCGCCTGCATCACGCGCTGCACGGTCAGCGTGGCGACGGCAGCCAGTTCGATGCTGCGGCGCGTGAGGTTTACGACCGAACCATGCGCGAAAACCTCGCCGAGCTACTGGCTCTCGTGCAGCCCGGCGATATCGTGGTACTGCACGATCCGCAAACGATTGGGCTGGCGCCGGGATTGAGCGAGCATGGCGCGAAGATCATCTGGCGCTGTCACATCGGGCGCAGCGAGGCGACGGCGGAAGCCGATGCCGGTTGGGAATTCCTCGCGCCGTACCTCAAGGCAGCACCGCGCTACCTGTTCTCGCGTGACGAGTACGTTCCGGACCGCCTCGATCACGGCAAGTCGGACATTGTTGCGCCAAGTATCGACGCGTTTACGCCAAAAAATCAGCCGATGCTGCCGGAAACCGTGCGGGCCATCCTCGTCCACACAGGTTTGCTTGCAGGATTGCCGGTACCCGTGGGCGACCTGGGATTCGAACGAGCCGATGGCAGCAGAGGGCGCGTCGATCGGTTTGTCGACACGATCCGATGTGGCCCGCCACCTACAGCGGATGTGGCGCTAATTACTCAGGTCTCGCGATGGGATCCGCTGAAGGACCACATTGGTGTGATGGAAGGTTTCGCGCGCTGGCATACCCAGAGCAGTGGTCAGGCTGCCGAGCTCGTCCTGGCCGGGCCGACCGTGCAGTCCGTGGCCGACGATCCGGAAGGCCCGGAAGTTTTCCGCGAGGTGTTCAATGCCTGGTGCGCGTTGCCGCATGAACAACGCGCCCGGGTGCACCTTTGCATGTTGCCGATGGTCGATGTCGACGAGAACGCCGCGATCGTCAATGCCCTGCAGCGGCAGTCGCAGGTGATCGTGCAGAAAAGCCTGCAGGAAGGATTCGGGCTGACGCTCACGGAGGCCATGTGGAAGCGCAAAGCGGTCATCGCCAGTAAAGTCGGCGGGCTCCAGGATCAGATCGAGCATGGCGACAATGGCCTGTTGCTGGATGATCCGCAGGACACCGACGAATTCGTCGCCGCGCTGGGCCAGGTACTCGGCAATTTCGAGTACCGCCGGTCGCTGGGCGAGCAGGCCGGAGACACCGTGAACGAACGCTATCTGGCCATCCGCACGCTGCGCGATCATTTGTCGATGATGCGTGAATGCGTGGACGAGTAGTCCGCTACACCAGCGGCTGATTAGGCCACGGTCGCCGGATCAACTACGCCGGCCGCATAAAAAAAGAACCCGGCACGCGGCCGGGTTCGGATCGGGAGTTGTTTGCTCTCAGGCTGCGCGACGACGCACCCAGCCGAGAATTCCCAGCGCGGAACCGAACAACCAGACAGCTGCCGGTATCGGGATGATCGTGTTGTAAGCGGCTTCGCCGAACAAATGACCCGTCGCTGCCGTGGGATGGATGTCATCCCAGAACACATATTCGTCCGGGTTCGCGCACGGTATGAAGGTATCGAAATCGAGGCACTGCCCGTCGACATTCGTAAACCCGAACATGCCCGGATTAGCGATCAGATTGTTCAGGAAGGTGAAGGTGTCGAACTCGATGATATTCACGCCCAGGTCATCGCGCAGCGTCGGGATCGCTGCCGCCAGCTGGGTGTTCACCTGGACAGACAGCGACGTCGCAAACGCGCTGGCCGCAGGACCGGCCGCGATTGCAGCCGGCGTCTTGCCGACGTCCGGCAGATTGGGCACGAAGAAATGTTCGGCGCCCGCGTCAGCCAGATCAGTAATGATGCTGCTGAGATTCGCCACTGTGTTGGCCACTGCCAGGTCGCGAATGTCATTGCCGCCGCCGAAAACAACATACAGAGCATTTGGATCGGCCGAGTTGGTGCTGAGATACAGCGCAACCTGGTCCAGCAGGCTCGGTGGCGTGGTTTGGCCTATCGGCCCCGTTCTGGCGCCGGCCGTGGCGTAATTGGTGCCACCGGCCAGGACCGGATCCACGCTGAGGCCGAGCAAGCCAGCCGCGACCTCCAGCCAGACCGGCCCGTTTGACACGCGGCCATTGAAATAGGGCGGTGACGGTGGAATACCGGAGGCAATGAAAGCGTTACCCGTGTCGGACAGGCTGTCGCCAAAGCCGTACGCGGCGTTGAACTGCATCGCGTTCGCCGGGCGTCCGGCGAACAGCACCAGCACGGTGATTAGCAGCAGGCTGAAAAAGGAAATGCGTGCACCGCGACCCGATGTCGCTCGCACGGAAGCAGACCTAATCATGAATCGAACTCCCGATTGTTTTCTTCTAATTGTGCAGTGCTCCCAACCCCTTGCGATCAGGGAGCCCGCCGCTCGTTTGCGTCATCGGAGCAGTCAGACACTACTGTTTATGCCCGCATTTGCAACGATTGTCTACTGACCGCCGGCGCGGACGCCACTCAGCGAACTGAATCAATGCCTTACAGCCGGCCAGCGTCCCCGAACACATTATGTCCAAACTTGCCTGCGCGGGTTCGCAACGTGCATGGACGCGCCGCAGCAGCCGCCGGTTTGCAGGATCGCTGGGGAGATGAACCCCCGCTATCTGGCGGCGCCGAAACGCACCCGCGCGGTCACGCCGTAGGTTCGCAGCGTCGGGTGGGTGACCGTGTAACGGAACGGGAAGAAATTGTTGGGGCTGCCACCGTTCGCTGTACCGCTGAAGTCGCTGGTATTGCCGAAATATACGTCGCGGAAAGATGCACTCGGAGAGTCCTCTTCGAACAGGTTCTTGGCCCAGATTTCGAAGTCGTAGCGCTCTGAGGTGACCCCCAGCTTCAGGTTGACCAGGGTGCGGGATGGCAGTGTTGCCAGGTTGTCATCTTCGGGGAAATACTCGTCGCGATAGGTCAGGTCGCCGCGCGTGAACCACTGCCAGTCGCCGGCGAACGCCCGACTATAGGTCAGGCTTAGATTGCCCTGCCATTGCGGCTGGCGCGACACTTGGTTGCCCTGGATGTTGCCGCATTGGGGTGGTAGCGGTTGGCCCGGCGTCGTGTTCCGGCAGGAAGCGTCGCCATAGGACGGGAAGAAAACGTATTTGTCGTTCTGAACGGCACCCCATTTGGCGTCCGTAAACGACAGACCAAGAGACCCGGTAAGGTTATCGCTAATTACGAAGAGGCCACTGGCTTCCCAACCCCAGACGTCCGCATCGCCACCGTTGAATCGCGTACCTTCGGGTTGGTCAAACGGCAAGCCGGTAACCGGGTCACTCTCCAGAGTGTTGCGGAGCACGATGTCCTGCCAGTCACCGTAATACATCGCAAGATCCAGGCGCAGTCGGCCGTTTAACGTAGCGCCCTTGGCGCCGATTTCGTACATCACCAAGTCTTCCGGTTCGACCGTGACTTTGCGCGCGACCGAGCAACTGGCGAAATTGACTTCGGGATCGTTCGGATCCAAGGGACACGGATCACCGGGTGCCAGGGAAATGTCGCCGGACAAAATATCGAAGTCACCCGGCTTGGTGCCGTTTGCCACGGAACCGTAAACCTGCCATTCATCTGAAATGCGGTATTGCAGGCTCAACCTGCCAGTAACCTCGTCCCAGCTGCCTTTTTGGGTGTCGATATCGACCAAAGTGCCCGTTGGCGTGAATTCGGTTCGGGTGTCTCGCGTTTCGGACTCGACATCGCTGTAACGCAGTTCTGCGCGGAACGTGAATTTTTCTGCCACGTCGAGTTCCGCCCAGCTGAATATGGCCCAGCCCTCGTCGTCCGTTTCGGTATTGAATACAACGTTATCGGCCAGATCACCGCCGGGTTGGAACCAGGGCGCAAAAGCGTCCGTGCCGATCGCAACAAACGGTCCAGCGGGCCCGATCTGGATGAATGGGCCATACGCAATTCCCAGGGAACCGGGTGCGGTCGCGGGCGGCGGCACGGTGTGAATCACGCCGCCGTCGGCGCTCGTGAACTCGGTGTTGAAGTAATAGCCACCAATCGAATACCGGAATTCATTTTCCAGATTGCTGGTAAAACGGATTTCCTGACTCCATTCCTCGGTGTCGTCACCGAGATTTGGCTGCAGCTGGCCGGTGCGCGTAATCAACGGCGTAGTACACAGGCTCTGGCTGCCAAGATTGAGTTGACAGTACTCGAAGGCCTGGTCGTTGCCGAGATTACGCGTGCCGTCGTCTACCGAAGTTTGCTCGGTCCTGGAATACCCCGTCAGGAAAGTCAGCGTGCCATCGCCTACGTCCCAGTCGACGTTCAGGCTGCCGCGCAACAGTTCCCGTTCTTCGCCGATTGCGCCGACCGCTTTGCGGATTACTTTGTCGTCGCTGATGCCTAGATCCTGATTGACCTGGCCGACATCAGGAATTTCACCGCAATAGGCACCGAAACGCGTGTCGGTGAAATTAAACGCGCCCCCGTTAGTTGCGGGGTCGGGATCCAGCGTCGATACGTCCTCGCAGTCCGTGGTCAGCGATGTCGTTGCGCCGATGTCGATTTCGTCCTCTGAGTAAAAGAGATTGAAGAGCAGATCGAGATCTTCGTTCGGCGTCCAGTTCAACGTGCCAATCGCCGTCTTGTATTCCCGTCCACCCACATCATTACCGCCCAGCGGATCGTCGTAGGAACCGTCGAAGTCGTCGTAAGCCAGCGTAATGCGCCCGGCAAGTACGTCGCGAATGATCGGTCCGCCGACGATTGCCTTGCCGGCAATCCGCCCGTCATTTCCGGCCGTGACGTCGACCTTGCTCTCGAATTCGTTCGAGGGCCGTCTGGTGACGTAGTTGATCGCACCGGAAAACGATCTACGGCCGTACATCGTCGACTGCGGGCCTTTGACAATCTCGATCCGTTCCACTTCGAGCAGGCTGAAATTCAGACCTTCCCGACCGGCAACAAATACGCCGTCGACAAACGACGAAACATTAAGGCCGCCGAAAATATCGGTTGGCGCAATACCGCGGATGACCGGCGTCGGCAGAAATTCACCGATAGGATTGAAAAAACTCAGGCCGGGCGTGAAGTCCGCAATATCATCCAGGCCCTGAATATTGGCTCGCTCGATTTCGCCGCTGGTCAACGCCGTAATTGACAGCGGCACGTCGCGGAGGTTCTCTTCGATCTTGCGAGAGGTAACGATGATTTCTTCGACCAGCACGTCATCGCGAGTCGGACCTTGTTGAGCGTACGCAACCGACACCGTAGAACACGCAACGATCAAGAAAACGGAAACACGACTGCTTACCAAGGGACAAAGCGAGCCCGAACGAAATCTCATGTCTCAAGCCTCCCCCAAGTGGGACTTCCCCGACCCGGCCTCCCAAGCCGGCTCGTCGAGGATACTGCATTGTCCCTGCAAGCGCAGCACCGGGAACTGCGACGCGGCGCGCAGGTGCGGCGAATTGATGCGTCGTAGCGGCTTTGCTACCGTCGATGGGTCGCCACGACACGTATTCGATAAACGGGCGCATCCATGAGACAGCGAGCATTCAACGGGCTCAGCGTACTGGCCGCGGCAATTCTGCTAACCGCCTCGGCACTCGCGGCCGATACCACCCGATTGCCGATTGGTGACCCCGAGCGTCGTCAGAGGACCGCGCCCGTGATCGTCGACACCATAGTCGACACCCGTGCCAACGAGCAGATCAGCACGGCGGAGCTCGTCAACCGATTGGCGGACGTTCAGCTGGTCTTCTTCGGCGAGAACCACACAGACATGGATTTTCACCGGGCGCAGGCGCAGTTGATTCGCAGCCTGCACCAGGCAGGCCGCGAAGTCTTCATCGGCCTGGAAATGTTTCCGTACACGCGCCAGCCCGAGCTCGATCGCTGGACGGACGGGGAGCTAACCGAAACGGCGTTCCTCGCGGCCGCCAAGTGGTATGAGAGTTGGGGGTATCGCTGGGAATACTACGCCGACATTTTTCGCTATGCCCGTGATAATGAATTGCGAATGTTTGCCGTCAATTCACCGCGACATGTCGTAAAAGCCGTTCGCACTCAGGGGTTCGATGGCCTGTCGGACGAAGACCGCAAGCATATCCCCCGCGAAGTCGTGACGAACAGCGAAGAGCATCGCACGCTGTTCAAGGCGTCGTTCGAGTCCGGTGATTCCCTGCATGCGGACATCAGCGAAGAGGCGCTGGACGGTATGTTGCGCGCGCAGGCGACCTGGGATGCCGTGATGGGCTGGAACGCGGTCCTGGCCCTGAGGGAGCACGGCGGTCCGAATGCCATCATGGTGGTGCTGATCGGGGCCGGCCACGTGACCTATGGATTGGGGTCGCAACTGCAAATCGAGGCAGACTTCGACGGGAACATCGCATCCGTCGTGCCGGTGCCGGTGGTGGATTTCGAAGGCAAGCCAATCCCGGAAGTACAGGCTTCGTATGCGGATTTCGTCTGGGGTCTGCCGCCAACCCGTGATCCGCTCTACCCGTCGCTGGGTGTATCGCTCATGGGTAGCATCGGTAAGGACCCAAACAAGATCATCCAGGTCGGCAACGATTCCATTGCGGCCGAAGCCGACTTGCGGGTCGGCGATATTCTCGAAAGTATTGACGGTCAGGAAGTAGGCGCATTGGGATCGCTGCGACAAATCATGGCGGCCTACAACTGGGGTGATAGTGCGGAGGTGCAGATTGGCCGGGCAGACGAGACGATTACAAAGGAAGTGGTGTTTCGGCGGAAGCATCCCTGACATGCGAGCACTGACGATCGGGCTGCTGGTCCTGGCGGCCGGCGTCGCTGCGGCCAACGACCTGGCGCAGTACGACCTGGTTATCTCCGTCGTCCCGAACGATAGAACCCTCTCCGTCGATGCAGTCGTTGACCTGCCGCGTGACCAGGCGGGTCGGACAGTCGAGTTCCTGCTGACATCCGGGCTGCAGATCAAGGCATCGTCACCCAAGGTGGAACGCCTGAAAAAGGCCGGGGCCGAGGGCTTTCAGGGGATCAATGGTTCCAGCGTGGAATTGTCGCGCCAGGACGGTGTCAGCCGATACCGAGTGACGCTGCCGGACGACTCGACGCAAGTCACGTTGACGTATCAGGGCAAGATCGATTTTGCGCTGGAAACCCAGGGCGAGGAATACACGCGCGGGTTCCGGGAGACACCGGGCGTCATTGGTGAGCAAGGCGTCTACCTGGCCGGCAGCACGCTCTGGTATCCGTATTTCAGCAATGATCTCGTTAGCTTCGAGTTGCATGCGCGCGTGCCGGACGGTTGGCACCTGATCAGCCAGGGCGACGGATCCTCGCGTGGCGACGATGGCATTGCCGATTGGGATTCCGCTGGCCCGGTTGACGAGATCTACCTGGTCGGTGGGCCGCTCACCCGTTACGAGGCGTCGGCCGGCAGTGCGTTGGCCGAGGTGTATTTGCGCGATCCCGACGCATCACTGGCCAACAAATACCTCGAGGCCACTGCACGTTATATTGAGATGTACCGCAGCCTGATCGGGCCGTATCCGTACGGCAAGTTCGCGCTGGTCGAGAATTTCTGGGAAACCGGTTACGGCATGCCATCGTTCACGCTGCTGGGGCCGCAGATCATCCGCTTCCCGTTCATCCTCACGTCATCGTATCCGCACGAAATCCTTCACAACTGGTGGGGTAATTCCGTGTTCGTGGACTACGAGACCGGCAACTGGTGCGAGGGGCTGACGGCTTACATGGCCGATCACCTGTTCAAGGAACAGACGGGCCAGGGCGCCGAATACCGGCGCGACGTGTTGAAGAAATACCGCGACTTTGTAAAAGAAGACCGCGACTTTCCGTTGAGCGAATTCCGATCACGGCACAGCGCGGCAACCGAGGCCGTTGGCTACGGCAAGACCATGATGGGTTTCCACATGCTGCGCAATCGCTTCGGCGACGACGTATTTCGTCAGACCCTGGCAAATTTCTATCGCAAACAGCGTGGCAACAAGGCTAGCTTTGCGGATGTCCGCAATGAATTCGAAACCGTCGCGCAAGCCGACCTGGAACGTTTCTTCAGTGAATGGGTCGGTATGCCGGGCGCGGCCGATCTCGAAGTTACCGACGTTGCGGTAACGCGCGGCGGCAAGGGCTATTTGATCAGCGGTCGGCTGCTGCAAAAGCAGCCGCAGGGCCCATTCGAACTGGAAATCCCGGTGGCCATTACGACGACCAATGGCACGGCGCTGGAACTCATTATTACCGGCGATGCATCCACCAGATTCGAATTCACGACTCGCAATCCGCCGATGCTGTTGAGCATTGATCCCCAGTTCGATGTCTTCCGTTTACTCGACGCGCGCGAGACTGCGCCGTCGATTGGCCAGGTGTTCGGCGAACCCGACATTGTCGCCGTACTGCCGTCGGCGGCGTCGCCGGAGCGGCTGGACGCGTGGCGTGGCCTGGTAGAGGTGTGGTCGAGTCCGGCGCAGGCGATCGATATTGTCATGGACGATGAGATTAGTGAACTGCCGGCGGATCGCGCCGCGTGGCTGCTCGGGCGCGAGAATCTCGTCGCCGCAAGAGTGCTCGATGGTGACGGCGTGGCCCAGGTCGAGATTGGCGCGGAAGTTGTGACGCTGTCAGACGACGACGTCACGTTCGCGAACAACTCGACGGTGATCATGACCCGCCATCCGGCCAACGTGGAGAAAGCGGTCGGCTGGATTACGGTGGATCCGGCCGCGGCGTTCGACGGCGTCGCCCGCAAGCTGCCACACTACGGCAAATACTCTTACCTCGCGTTTTCCGGTGATGAGCCGGAGAATTTTCTGAAAGGTGAGTGGACTGCGACCGACTCGCCGATGCTGGTGGATCTGCGCACCGGCGAACGTGCCGGCATGGCGATGCCGGCAACAGAGCTGCCAGAGCGCGAGCCGCTGGCGGAGTTGCCACCGGTATTCTCCCGCGACCGGCTGATGGATCACGTGAACTGGCTGGCGGCGCCGGAACGCGAGGGTCGCGGCATGGGCAGCGCCGGTCTCGAGGCCTCTGCAGACTACATCGCGGACCAATTCGCCGTGGCGGGCCTCAAACCGGGTGGCGATGACAGCACGTATTTCCAGACATTCACGTCACCAAACGGTCCGGATGGCGGGCCACACGACATCCGCAATGTTATTGCGTATATCCCGGGCACGAACCCGGCATTCGCCAACCAGGCCGCCTTGATTACGGCTCACTACGATCACTTGGGTTACGGCTGGCCGGATGAGCGGGCGCAGGCGGAGGTCGGTGCCGTGTACGTTGGTGCTGACGACAATGCCAGCGGTGTGGCTGTCATGCTGGAGCTGGCGCGCGCCTACGCGCAGGGCCCGGCGCCGCAGCGATCGCTGGTCTTCGTCGCTTTTGCCGGTGAGGAGGCCGGACTGCTCGGCTCGGCTCACTACGTCGAGAATCCGACACCGACACCCCTGGCCGGCATCATCGGCGTGATCAACCTGGATACGGTTGGCCGGCTTGGCAATCAACCGGTGTCGATCCTGGCAACGGAATCGGCGACCGAATGGCCGCATGTTTTTCGCGGCGTCGGCTTTACGACCGGCATACCGACGAAAAATGTGCCGGGTGCGGCAGCATCATCCGATCAGCACAGTTTCATCAAGGCCGGCGTACCGGGTGTGCAGATATTCACCAGCGCGCATCTCGACTATCACCGGCCCAGCGACACGCCGGACAAAGTCGACGCCGACGGCATGGTGCGTGTGGCGACAGTCGTGAAGGAAGCTGCGACGTATCTGAGCGAGAGACCGGAGCCGTTGACGGTGACCGGGGCCGGTGCCGATACGGCGACCGCCGAACAGACCCGTGCATCGGCCAGTGGCAACCGGCGCCGCGTGTCGTTCGGCACGGTACCCGACTTCGCGTTCCAGGGTCCCGGCGTCCGGGTCGAGTCCGTGGTACCGAATTCACCGGCAGCCGCGGCGGGCGTCCAGGCTGGCGACGTGATTACCGCCATTAATGGCGAAAGCGTGGCGGACCTCGGCGCGTTTTCTGAAACGCTGAAACAGTTTTCGCCGGGCGATCAGATCAAGGCGTCCGGACTCCGCGATGGTGAACCGATGGACGTCGAGATGACGCTCACGGCGCGGTAGGGGACATTCTTCATTTTCCGCCAGGCGGAAAATGAAGAATGTCCCCAATTGACCGATCGGCTAGTCGAAGTTTGCGATGCCGCGCGGCATGACTGTACGTTCGGCGCGTTCGAACAGCCACTGCACCATTATCGCGAGTGCTGCAGCCGGGAGCGCACCCTCCAGGATCAGGCCGGTGTCGTCCAGCCGGATGCCGGTCAGAATCGGCTGGCCATAGCCGCCGGCGCCAACCAGCGCACCCAGCGTCGCGCCGCCGACATTGATAACCGCAGCCGTCTTGATGCCAGCGAGAATCGTCGGCAGCGCCAGCGGCAATTCGATCCGCCGCAAGCGCGCGTTTCCCGGTAACCCCAGCGCACGCGCCGATTCCTGCAAGGGCAAGGGAATGCCAGTCAGGCCTGCGTGCGTATTGCGAACGATCGGCAGCAAGCTATACAGGAACAATGCAACCAGGGCGGGGCCTGCACCGATGCCGAACAGCGGCACCATCACCACCAGCAGCGCAAGGGCCGGAATCGTCTGCGCAATACCGACAACACCGATCACCGCCTGGCCCAGGCGTGGACGTCGAGCCGCGACAATGCCCAGCGGCACGGCAACCAGTATCGCGACCGAGAGTGACAACCCGACCAGCAGCAGGTGTTCACCGGTGCGCCGGAGTAATCGCTGCGCCAGGCTGCTGGAGGTTATCCGGGAAACGATGCCCAGTTCGCTTTCGAGATAATCGGCTGCGACATCTGCTTCACTGCGGGCCTCGAGTTTGACCGCGGCGTTCATCGCAATCATGTCGGACTCGTTGATCAGCCCGGCGGTGCGACGCAACGCTGCAACCGCAGCCGGATTCCGCGCGGCCAGGTCGGCACGGTACAACAAGACCGCTGCGTAGCGCGGGAAATGCCCACGGTCGTCATCCAGCGCGCGCAGCCCGTAGTACGCGATTTCCGCGTCGGTCGTATAGAGATCCGTCAGGTCGACCTCGCCGGCCGCAACCGCGCGATAGGCCACGTCGTGATCGATACCGCGCACATCGGTTTGCGGCAGATCGTAGGCGCGTCGCAGGGAGGGCCAGCCATCGCCACGCTCCATGAATTCATTGCTGAAGCGAAATACGAGCCCCGGATGTGTTCGCAGCGCCGATACGTTCTCGATTGCGAGCGCCGCTGCTTTGTCCTCCGGCATCCCGAGCGCGTAATTGTTCTGAAATCCAAGCGACCCGGCCATGACGATGCCGCGTTCCGCGAGCAGCGCGGACAGCTCGGCGTCGCTCGTCGGCGCCGCCTCGCGCAGCAGTTCCTCCCGCAACGTGCCGGTGTACTCGACATAGGCGTCGATTTCACCGCTCAGCAGTGCATTGAATACTAATCGCGTACCGCCGAGCGATGCCTGGTGTGCGGCAACTTGCCCACTGTCGCCGACCAGCTGGCGCAGGATTTCCCCGAGGACGACGTTTTCCGTGAAGTTCTTGCTGCCAACCACAACCACGTCATCCGTGTCTTCGCAGGCTCCGAGCAGCAGCAAACAAAACGCGATGACGAGACCGCGCTTCATGGTGAGCTCGTCATGGCATCGAGGTGGGACCGTTGCGCGCGCACGAAGTCACTCACAAATTCATTTACCGGCGTGCCAGCCAATTCCGTCAAGCTGCCTTGTTGCACGATCACACCCGTGCGCATCAGCACAATGCGATGCGCAAAGAACGCCGCTTCCGCGAGATCATGTGTAACCATGACGACCGTTTTTTGCAGACGCTGGAAAATATCCTTCAGGTCTTCCTGCAACTCGTATCGGATCATCGGGTCGAGCGCGCCGAGCGGCTCATCCAGCAGCAGCACCTGCGGATCGAGCATCAACGCGCGCATCAGACTGACACGCTGGTTCTGCCCGCCGGATAGCTCCCCGGGAAACCGTGCCAATGCGTCGGCCGGGAACTTCGCCAGTTCGCACAACTCGTCGATGCGGGCCGTTCGCCGCGCTGCCGGCCAGCCGAGATACTCGGCCATGAGGCTGATGTTCTGCCGGGCGTCCAGGTGCGGGAACAGGCCGCCCTGCTGAATCACGTAGCCAATCTGCTGGCGCAGTTCGTCGATACGCTGGGGATCCACCGGCCGGCCATCGAATTCGACACCGCCGGCATCGGGCTCGACCAGGCCAAGCAGAATGCGCAACAGCGTGGACTTCCCGCAGCCAGAGGGCCCGATCAGCACCGTGGTCTCACCGCGGACGACCTCCAGCGTCACGTCATCGACAGCGCGTTCCTGCTGGTAGTGTTTGCTGACATGATCGAGCCTGAACATGACGCACCGAGTATAGATGACGAAGCGACTTTGCCCGGCAACCGCCGCGCTGCACGGAGAGCGAACCAATGAGTGTCGATGCATCAATCCCGCGCATAACCAAAATCTTCTTGGTGATAATGATGTTTGCCGCAGGCGATCCGGTCGGTGCGAGCGGTCACAATCGCCCGCGACCAACGGTCGACCCGGCCGAACAGGCCCGGCTGATCGAGAGATACGACGCGTTCGTGGCCCGGATGGATGCCGAGCAGCTGCGTCGGGTCATGCGGTTGAACGGGAACAACGAGATTGAAAATCGCCGGATCGAAAACGAATACTCCGACTACGATTTGCGGGTTACGCGCGGCGCGGTCGTGGAGAAGGCGGGTCGCATGCTCACCACGGGCAAGAAGACCAATCCGGGCCGTGGATCCGGCGTATTGACCTGGGGGCGCTTCTACTCGCTGGATTTTCATCCGCAGACGCCACTCGTCGGCATGCTGCATGCAACCATTGTGTTGCAGTTCTACGCGGACGGCACCGCACAGGTTGGCGGTTGGCTGGGTGTAATGCCCGGCACCAAAGTCGCTGAGGACCTCGCGTATCTCGAAAAGATCACGGATGACTGGTTCGCCGCGCACGACAAGGACAACAGCTTGTATCGCCGCCTGATCTGCAAGGGTACGGACGACACGAATGCATACTGGCGGCGACGCCCGGCCTGTGTCGGCGCGAGCTTTTACGGCCCGCCGGTATATCGCGACAGCGTTGCGTCGACCTACGATTTCATTGCGGGCATGTTTGAACGCTTCGTTAGCGGTTACCTCGATACCGTTGAGCGGCGCGCCGACCAGCCGTTCACGGCCGCCGATGTGGCCGCGCAGGACGAAATGCGGCAGCGCTGGCTGAAAGACCAGTTGTTCTCCGACCCGTTTTCCAGCGCCATCGTGCCCTTCGAGGCGTGGTCGTTCGCGAACATGCCGCCGGTCATCAAGTTCTGACCGACAGCCAATCGGCTAATCAAATATGGCGTTGAGCTGCGGCAGGTACTGCTGCACCAGTGCCACGTTTCCAGCGGGTTGATCGGCAACCTGCTGCATGGCCTGATTCGCCATGCCGAGTTGCGCCATCATTGCCTGGTATTGCTCCGGCGTCATCTGACTCTGCATTTGCTCGAGCATTTGCTGTTGCTGGCTCTGGGCGGTGGCCGGGTCCATGCCACTGGCCTGCATTTCCAGCGCGGCCATCGCCATACCAATGCTGTACATCACTTGCGTGAAACTATCGGGCGTGAACCCATAGTTGTCGATGATGTTCATGGCCTGGCTGTTCGCGGCGAGCGCTGCAGACAGTTGTTCGGGACTCGTGGCTTCGTTGTCGAGCTCGGAGTCGAGGCCCAGTTGTTCGAGTTCCGGCACCGCGCCCAGCACGCCCTGAATATCACTCTCGCTGAGAGTCACCGGATCCGGCATCGTATACATGCTTTCAGGCGTGGTCGGCGCGCCGGTTTGTGCCGTGGCCACCGGAAGATGGAACAAGAGGAGAAACAACCCTGTTAGCTTGCGCATCTACTGCTCCCGTATAGTGTCAGGCCTGAATGTTACCCCGTGTTCGGGGGAAAGCGAGCAACATGCCGCAAGTGGGTGACTCCAAAGCCCTGGCCGCACCGGCGACCGTCGGTGGTGGTACGAAGAAGGTCCTGTACACGCTGCAGACCGTGAAGCGAATAGGCCTGCTGGACTCGGCCAAAGCGCTCACGGCGAGGAACACCTGCAAAGCTTGCGGGCTTGGGATGGGCGGGCAGCGTGGCGGCATGACCAACGAGCTGGACGAGTTTCCGGCCGTGTGCAACAAGTCGATCCAGGCGCAGTCGACCGATATTCAGCCACCGATTCCGGCAGAGGTGTTTGCGCATCCGCTGGCCGAGTTGCGCGAGCTCGATGGCCACGAACTCGAGCATCTCGGCCGCGTCGGCTGTCCCGTCTTCAAGGCGGCCGACAGTGACCGCTACGAGCCGGTGGATTGGGATTTCGCCCTGGATCACGCTGCGCGCCGTTTGCGCGACACCGATCCGGCGCGGAGTTTCTTCTATTCGTCCGGCCGTTCATCGAACGAGGCCGGCTTTGTGCTGCAGTTATTCGCGCGCCTCTACGGCACGAACAACGTCAACAACTGCTCTTATTACTGCCACCAGGCCACGAGTGTCGCGCTCGGGTCCACGATTGGTACCGGGACATCGACGGTCGAGCTGGACGACCTGTCGGCCTGCGACATGGTGTTCGTGGTTGGCGCGAATCCCGCGTCCAACCACCCGCGTTTCATTCATAAGCTCAAGGCCTGCCGCGATCGGGGCGGGGACATCGTGATCATCAATCCCGCCCGGGAGCCGGGCCTGGTGCGCTTCGCCGTGCCGAAGAGCCCGCGTTCCATGTTGAGCGGCGGTTCCTGGATTGCCTCCGACTATTTGCAGCCGCGGATCGGCTCAGACATTGCCCTTTTCAAAGGCCTGGCAAAGGCCGTGCTGGCTTTCGGCGGCGAGGATCGGGATTTTCTTGCCGCACATACGAACGGCTGCGATGAGTATTGCGTGGATCTCGAGGCGACGTGCTGGGAAGACATTACTGCTGCCTGCGGTGTGGAACGAGCGGATATCGAGCGGGTCGCGCGGCTCTACTGCAAGGCGGAGAGAGTGGTGTTTGCCTGGGGAATGGGCATGACGCACCACCTGCACGGCGTCGACAACATCGAGGCCATGACCGGCCTCGCCCTGTTGCGCGGCATGGTCGGCAAGCGTCACGCGGGTCTGTTGCCCTTGAGAGGACATAGTAATGTGCAGGGCATCGGCACGATCGGTGTGAAACCCGTGTTGCCGGACGAAGTTTTCGCGCGCATGGAAAGCGAGTTCGGCATCAGTCTGTCGCGCAGCCCGGGATTCGACACCATGGCGGGCATGCAGGCGGCCGCGGCAGGGAACGTCGACGTCGCGGTCCTGATGGGTGGCAACCTGTATGAGGCTAACCCGGACAGCGGCTGGGCAGAACAGGCGCTGGACCGTATCGGTTTCAAACTGTTTTTGACGACGACCCTGAATCGCGGCCATGTCTGTGGCGTAGACCACGGTGAAAGCCTGGTGCTGCCGGTTACTGCACGCGACGAGGAGTGGCAGCCGACGACACAGGAATCGATGTTCAATTACGTGCGCCTCAGCGATGGCGGCATCCGGCGGCTGCAGGACGTTCGGCCCGAAGTGACCATTCTCAGCGATCTCGCGGCACTGGTATTGCCGGACTGTCCCGTTGACTTCAATGCGTTCAAGACACATCGCCGGATCCGTGAAGCCATTGCGACGATCGTGCCGGGCATGGAAGACCTCGCCGACATCGATGTGGCAAAACGCGAGTTCCATATTCGCGGCCGGCTGTTGCACAAGCCGGAGTTTCATACGGCGGATGGCCGGGCGTCGTTCCGGGTCGTGCCAATACCCGCAGCGGACAAGCAACGGGGCGCCGATAAGCATTTCTTCCTGCTGACGACCATGCGCAGCGAAGGGCAGTTCAATACGATCGTGTACGAGCGCAAGGACAGTTACCGGCTGACCGAAGATCGCTGGACCGTGATGATGAACCCGAATGACATGGCCGCGCTGGGCGTGCAAAAAGACGACGTGGTCGACGTCGTATCGGCGCAGGGCCGCATGCAGGCCGTGCGCGTTTGTCCCTTCGATCTGCCCGACGGCAACCTGATGGCCTATTTCCCGGAGGCCAACATCCTGACCGGTACCGCGGTCGATTCCCGCAGCCGCACGCCGGCATTCAAGGCAACACCCGTGCAGATCGAGATCCGGGTTGGCGGGAACTTTCCCTAGGGACCGGGTTCTGAGGCTCTGTAGTTTGAACAATCGCACTATGCGAGTATGGGAGAGCCAAATGTCTGCAAGTAAAATCTCGACCGCCGGCGTGGCCGGCGCCCTCGCCCTGGCCATTTCCGGCGCAGCCCTGACCACCCAAACCGCTCACGCGGCGGACATGGAAAAGTGCTACGGCGTTTCTGAGGCCGGCAAGAACGACTGCGCGGCTGGTCCGGGTACGACTTGTGCCGGTAGCTCCGTCATCGACTGGCAGGGCAATGCGTGGAAGCTGGTACCGGCCGGCACCTGCGAGTCCATCGAGGTCGAGGGTGGTCGCACAGGTAGCCTGAAAGCACTCGACCGCGATCTGCCGTAGTCGTTACGGCAAGGTGAACGGAGCCGCCTCATGACGCGCTCCAGTTTCGAAGATGACACGTCACCCGGCCCGATTCCGGCATGCGCCGGAGTCGGGTTACGGGCGACGCATTACCGGGATGTGCTCGAGAATTCACCCGATATGGGCTGGTTCGAGGTGCATCCGGAAAACTACATGGGCGACGGCGGTCCGCCGCACCGGTATCTGACCGCGATCCGCGAGCGTTATCCGTTGTCCATGCACGGCGTGGGTCTGTCGATTGCCGGCCAGGAACGACCCGATCCCGCACACTTGCAGCGCCTGCGGGAGTTGCTGCATCGCTATGAACCGGGCCTGTTCTCGGAGCATCTGGCCTGGTCGTCAGCCGGCACTCAATTTCTGAACGATCTGCTGCCGGTGCCGTACGACGATGGGACCCTGGCTCGCGTTGTTGAACACATCGATGCGGTGCAAAGTTTTCTAGGTCGTCAGCTGCTGCTCGAAAACCCCGCCACATATCTGAGATTTTCGGATGATGTGCTCACGGAGATCGAGTTTCTCGGCACGGTGGCGCAGCGGAGTGGTTGCGGGCTGTTACTCGACGTCAACAACGTCCACGTCTCCGCTGTGAATCATGGTTTCGACGCGGCGAATTACATCGACAGTTTCCCGGTCGGGCATGTGGGTGAGATCCACATTGCCGGCCATACGACGGACGAAGGCGAATCAAGCGCGACGCTGCTGATCGATAGTCACAACCGGCGGGTCGCCGAACCGGTCTGGCAATTACTCGCACGGGCGCTGGCGCGAACAGGGCCGCTGCCGGTGCTGGTCGAATGGGACAGTGAACTGCCGGCCTGGGAGGTGCTGGCTGACGAAGCGCGCCGTGCTGACGAGCTGCTTGCTGGTCTGCACGATTTTTCATCCGGGGAGCTCGCCCTTGCGCACTGAATGGCAAAACGATTTTGCTGCGGCCCTGCGAAACCCGGACGCGACTCTGCCGCCGGGCATACGTGACGGTCGGGGCGCACCACGCGCGCGACGGTTTGCGGTCTATCGCAACAATCATTTTGTCAGTCTTATCGACGCGCTGGCGGACGCCTATCCGGTCGTGCAGCGCCTGGTCGGTGACGAGTTCTTTCGTGCCATGGCGAAGGTGTTTGTCGCGACCAATGCACCGCGTTCGCCGGTCATGCTGGAGTACGGCGCCGGTTTTGCGGAATTCCTGGATGAGTTCGAGCCCGTGGCGCAGCTGCCGTATCTCGCGGATGTGGCGCGCCTCGAATGGGCCTGGTTAAGCAGCTATCACGCGGCCGACGCCGACGGTATCGACGCGACCAGCCTGACCGTTTTGCTTCCGACGCAGGTCGATGTGCTGCAGTTGCAGTTTCATCCCGCCGCGCAACTGGTTTGCTCCCGCTGGCCGATCCTCAGTATCTGGGAGGCGAATGTGGTCGATGAGGGTGACGGCCAAATCAAACCGGATGCGGGACCCGAATCGGTCCTGCTCAATCGCCCGCGCGAATCTGTGGACGTTCGCCGGCTGCCGCCCGGCGGCGGTGCATTCATTCAGCAATTGATGAACGGGCTGAATCTCGCTGCGGCTGCCGCACTGGCTACGAAGGCGCGGTCGGACTTCGACCTGCCCGGCAATTTGCAGGGCCTGCTGGAGAGCGGTGCGGTGATTGGTTTTTCCGTGCCAGGGAATGGTGCTACGAGAGAAAACTGTGACACGGGAGTATAGATATGTCTGTTAGCGCCACGAATTTGGACCTCGGAGTACTCGACCGGCTGATGAACTGGGCGAATCGCATACCGATGTCGCTCGTACAGTTGGTGTTGCGCGTGACCGTTGCGTTGCCCTTCTGGAAATCCGGGCTGACGAAGTGGGACGGCTTCTTCTCGGTCTCGCCGAGCGCGTCCTACCTGTTCTCGTCCGAGTTCAAGTTGCACCTGTTCGGTGCGGAATTCGCTTACCCGTTGCCTGACCTGATGGCATTCCTGTCCGGTATCGGCGAAACGGCCCTGCCGATCATGCTCGTGCTGGGATTTGGCACGCGCTTCGCGGCGTTTGGATTGTTGATCATGACTGGCATTATTCAACTGACGATTCCGGATGCCTGGGCCAATTTCCACCTGCCCTGGGCTGCCATGCTGTTGCCGATCCTCGTCTATGGGCCGGGCCGGTTATCGATCGATGGGCTGATGGCCCGGCGCGCCGACTAGAGCCTCGCGGCCGCCGCGTGTAGGCTAGGCGCCCCGCAACGGGGCGCAGGCTGCAACACGGTTGGACGCGATGGCAACTCGAGAGAAACTCCAGAAGGGCCTCTGCCGCAAGGTCGGCAAGGCCATTGGCGACTACAACATGATCGAGGACGGCGACCGGATCATGGTTTGCCTGTCCGGTGGCAAGGATTCCTACGCGCTGCTCGACATTTTGATGACGCTGCGTGAGCGGGCGCCGGTGAATTTCCAGCTCGTCGCGGTAAACATGGACCAGAAACAGCCCGGCTTCCCGGCAGACGTGCTGCCGCGTTACCTCGACGGTCTCGGTATCGAGTATCACATCGTCGAGAAAGACACCTACTCGGTGGTGCGCGAAAAGATCCCGGATGGCGCGACGACCTGCGGCCTGTGTTCCCGGCTTCGGCGCGGGACGCTATACGGGTTTGCGGAGGAAATCGGCGCCAGCAAGATTGCGCTGGGCCATCATCGCGACGACATAGTCGAGACGCTGTTCCTGAATATGTTCTTCGGTTCGCGGCTCGCGGCGATGCCGCCGAAACTGCGCTCCGACGACGGTCGCAACATCGTAATCCGGCCGCTCGCTTATTGCGCCGAGCGCGACCTCGCTCGCTACGCGCGCCTGCGTGAGTTTCCCATTATCCCCTGCAACCTCTGCGGCTCGCAGCCCAACCTGCAGCGACAGCAGATCAAGCAGCTCCTGTCCGATTGGGAACGTCAGCACCCCGGGCGAATCAACGCGATTTTCAGCGCCATGCAGAATGTCGCGCCCAGCCAGCTGGCAGATCCGGAGCTGTTCGATTTCGAGGGACTGTCTATCTCTCGATCGGAACCAGCGCCGCTCATCGAGGCCGCTGCCGGCTGATTGCAGCCCGGTCGGTGATGGTTTGGCGCTGCACAATCAGCTGCTTTTCAGCAGCTTGTCGAAGTACGCGATTGTCCGCTGCAGGCCGTCCCGAAGCTGAATGCCCGGTTCCCAACCGAGGATTTCTTTCGCCTTCGTGATGTCCGGTTGACGCTGGGTCGGATCATCCTGGGGTAAGGGTTTACGATCGATACTGGACTTCGACCCGGTGAGTTCCACCACCAGTTCCGCGAGCTCCAGTATCGTGAATTCCGCGGGGTTGCCGAGATTGATCGGTCCGGTGACCTCGTCGCCGGAATTCATCAGCCGCATCAGCCCGTCGACGAGCTCGTCGACGAAGCAGAACGACCGTGTCTGCTGCCCGTCGCCGTAGATGGTAATTGGCTCGCCCCGCAGCGCCTGAACGACGAAATTGGACACCACGCGACCATCGTTCGGGTGCATGCGTGGCCCATAAGTATTGAAGATGCGCGCGACCTTGATTCGCAGGTTGTGTTGTCGGTAGTAATCGAAAAACAGCGTTTCGGCGCAGCGCTTGCCTTCGTCATAACAGGAGCGGATCCCGATCGGATTGACATTGCCCCAGTATTCCTCGCGCTGTGGATGCTCGGTCGGGTCGCCATAGACTTCGCTGGTTGACGCCTGCAGCACCTTGGCCTTCACGCGTTTCGCCAGGCCGAGCATGTTGATTGCCCCGTGGACGCTCGTCTTGGTCGTCTGGACCGGGTCGAATTGATAGTGAATCGGGGACGCCGGGCAGGCCAGGTTGTAGATTTCGTCGACCTCGACATAGAGTGGCCACGTCACATCGTGCCGCACGACCTCGAAGTAGGGGTTCGACAACAAATGCGCGATATTGGCTTTCGTTCCGGTATAGAAATTCTCGACACAAATGACATCGTTACCGGCGTCTACCAGCTTTTCGCACAGGTGAGATCCGAGGAAACCGGCGCCGCCGGTCACTAATACTCTTTTCATGACTGCCCAGGGATTCTTGTTGTAGGCTGGCCGGCAGGATATACCAACCGCGACGGGTGCGCGACCGACTCGCGCGACCGCCAGTCAATCTGCCGAGTGAGTCATGTATTCTGACAAATACCAGCCAACAAAAGTCCGCAAGAGTCTTGTCATGACGCTGATAGTCCCAATCGTTTTCGGCTCTCTGGCGATGCCGTCAGCCGCATCCGAATCGCAAGCTTCGACTGCAACGGCAACCATCGCGGTAATCGGCACCGGCCGGGTCGGCTCGGCCCTCGGGCCGCGTTTCGCCCGCTTGGGACATCCGGTGGTTTACGGTTCGCGCGATCCGTCGGCGGACAAGGTGCAAACGCTGGTTCGCGACAGTGGCGACAACGCGCGCGCGGCGACCGCAGCCCAGGCCGCGTCTGACGCAGACATCATCGTGCTGGCCATCCCGTGGCATGCGACCGAGACCACGCTGGCTGCGATGGCAGAGCACCTGGACGGCAAGCTGATCATCGACATCACCAATGCGCTGACCGTCAATGCGGACCGGCTGATGGAAATCGCCGTGGATACTTCGGGCGGTGAGCTCGTCCAGCAATGGGCGCCCGGCGCCCGGGTGGTCAAGGCTTTCAATGCGATGGGATCGCACATCATGGCGAATCCGGCCGATGCCGGCGGGCCTGTGACCGTGCCGGTGGCCGGCGACGACGCTGATGCCAAACAAACCGTCATGCGGCTGATCGATGGTCTGGGATTTGAATCCGCCGATGTCGGTCCGCTGCGCCACGCCCGTTATCTCGAAGGCATGGCCGTGCTCTACATGGTGCCGTACATGCGCGGCGAGCGTGAGCAGGTGTTCGAGTATTACCTGCGCAAGGACACGGGGCCAAAACGTGAATACGAGGTGCGCCCGGCTGAATGAGGCCTAGCTGCCGCCGGCTCCGCGGGGACGATAGTCGGAACTCCAGAATCCGAGTTGCTGCCGGCGGGCCCGGGCTTCGAGCTCGTAGAGGTGTTGGTCTTCGGCATACCGTCGATAGACCGCCGCGAGGCCTTCGGCGACCAGCAGTGCATTGACGTCGATATCGTCGACGAAGATTCGGCCAACGATGCGCCCATAGGTGTCGACGTCGAACAGGCGAATCGACACGTCTCGCCCGTCGACGAGTTCGGTCAGGCGCCGCCGGGCGCGATTCGACCAGGGCTGGCCTTTTTCCGGCGCGTCGATTTCCGCGAGGCGTACGCGAATACGCTGGTTGGCTGCCGTGGTGGCGGCGAAAGTATCGCCGTCGTAGACGCGCGTGACGCGAGCAAAAATAAACTCATCGCGCGAAAATGCGGTCGCACCGTCGCCGCCGCGTTCCTCGACGCATGCGACCAGGACCAGTGCGAGCAGTACCGCCAGGCACGTCCGCAGTGGCCAGCAGGATCGCAAGCTCTCAGGCCTGCTCCGGCCGGCGCGGTTCATCGGGGTCCCACTCGATCAGGTTTATCAACACACCGTCAGGATCACGAAAGCACATTTCACGCTGTCGCTCCGCGTCGCCGATGCGCAATCGTACCGGCGCGCACAGGATCCGGTGGCCGCCCGCGGTCAGTCGCTCGACGACCGGATCCAGATCGGCGCAGTAGAAAACCAGGCAGGTCTCGCCCAGGTTGATGGAATCCGGTTGTCGCTGCACGACCGGTGGTACCGGGTCGCTGACTTCGAACAAGCCCACCATGCCCCAGGCCGGGCCCGGTGCTTTCAGAATCCGGGCACGGGTCACGGCCGACGCAGGCATGCCCAGCAATTCATGCGCGTTACCATCGGTGAGGTCTCCCGCGTACCAGGTTTCGTCGAGACCGAGAATGTCCTGGTAGAAACGTGTCGAGGCTTCCAGGTCGCTGACGAACAACGCGCTGCGGACCATCGGACTGGTACGACTCATGCTGAAGGCTCCGGCCAGTGGTTACAGAATGGGCAGTTCCGGACCGCCGAGTTGCCACGTCCGGCGCAGGAACTGCCATAAATCGATAAAGGATTGGCGATCCGCATTCTCGTTATACCCCATTGTGTAACCGTCGCGGTTCATGCAGCCTGCCATGGCGCGAACAGCGCCGACCGGCGTGTCCATCGACTGACCGCTGTTCACCTCGATGATGTTGCCATCGTTCATCCACTTCATCAGGCAATCCCGCGTCACGACCGCGTCCGGAAAGAACTGTTGTGGATACGGATTGTCCCAGCCATGCCCGGCACCGGGGTAAACCTTCAGTGCCACATCCACGCCCATATCACGCAACCGGTCGCGGAAGGCCTCGCAGGCCGGAATCGACATGGATTCGTCGGCCTCGCCCATCATGATCAGCAGCGGGCTGCCCTCGACTCGGAAGTCCTCGAAATCCACCCTGCAGCCGCCGTAGAACATCGCGTAGGCGGAAAAACGCGGTCCGTCCTTGCCGAGCACGTTTTCGATGACCGGCTCGAACATCATGTAGAGCGTCGAGCCCGCACCCAGTGAAAAGCCAGTGACCCCGATGCGCGCGGGATCGACAAACGGGTGTTCCTGCAGCGCCTGGAGCGCGCTCAGAGCATCCGCCATCTGCGTTTGAATCGGCGCCTTCTGCAGGCGTGCCATGTAATCGTCGGTGGTGCGCAGATTGCGCGCGGCGAAAGTGTCGACCGCAAGTCCGGCAATGCCGTTGCGCGCCAGCTTCATGGCGAGATTGACGCTACGGCCGCTCCAGTCCCCGCCGGAACCGTGCAGGATTATCATCGCGGGAACCCGGTTAACCGCCGACGCATCGGGCGGCAGGGCGAGCGTGCCGCCCGTTATCTGTTTCGCGGCCGTGCGGCCGCCGTCGGCAATATCGCGACCGCTCATCGCATTGAAAGTCGGAAAGCCCACCACGCCGTAAGGCGTCGCATCGAAGCTGGTTTCGTAAAAGACGTTGACGACGGTGTCGTTCTTTGGCCAGAGCTGGATGCCACCGTAGACGGCCAGCAATATCACTACGAGGAGCACCAGGCGTCGCAACCACTTCAGCATGTTCGATTACTCCGCTGGCAGATCTGCAAGGCTCAGCCCATTCTGAAACATGTACTCGATTTGAGAGCCCACCTGCTCTGCCGTGCGCTTCAATTTGTTGCGAATTGCCCAGCCGCCAATCAGCGGCGGCACCCAGAAATCGGGGTGCATGGTTGCCTCGAAGCTGATCCGCGTCGACCCCGCGTCGGGCTGCAGCAGCCATTGTGTGGTGTATACCTTGAAGTCACTGTGTTCCGGCAGCGCTTCGGTGGCCACCGAGCGATTTGGCTCGAGAAATACCCGCTCCACGCGTTCGATTTCGCGGCAGAAAAACCAGACACAGCTATCGATCCGTGTGTAACTGAGTAACGCCCCGTCTTCAGCCGGCGGGAGCGGCCGCGTCTCGGCGATGCCGCTGGTCAGCCGATGGAAATTCTCGTAGTCGACGAGTATCGCGTACACGAAGTCGACGGGCGCCGCCATCGTGCTCTCTGCGGTGACGTGGAACTGGCCGCCGGACTTGCGGACTTTCATGTCGTGTAGTTCGACGGCGGCCGCGACGCCGCAGCAGACCATCAGCAGCGCCGCGAGAGCCACGCGGTTCATCGCGCGGCAGTCGCCACCTTGTAATTGCCCCGGCCTTCGTCGAAATCGAGTTTCAGCAGGCCCTGCTTTTCAGCTTCTTCCAGCATCGCAGAGAAACTCCCGAAGCCGTGGTAAGCCTCGCTGAAGTCCGGGTAGACACGCTTCACTGCCTGTTTGACCATCGAGCCCCACACGGAGTCGTAATCAGATTGCAGCGATTCGACCATCTCGACGATGCGATCGACGCCCTGTTGTTTCTTGGAGGTCCGCGTCTTCTTTTTCGTCTTGCGGGTGCTGCGTTTGCGAGACACTTCGATCAGGTCGTCGTAGTAAACGAACTCGTCGCAACTCGCCGCGAGAATATTCGACGTCGAATTTCGCACGCCGCAGCCAAGCACACGTTTGTCGTTTTCTTTCAGCTTCGAAACCAGTGGCGAAAAATCACTGTCACCCGTCAACAACGCAAACACGTCGATATGAGTCTTGGCATAGCAAAGATCGATGGCGTCCACGACCATCCGGATGTCGGCGCTGTTCTTGCCGCTGGCCCGGGAGCGTGGAATATCGACCAGTTCGATTCCGAGCTGGTGAAACTCCCGCACGAATTCCTGGTATTGGCTCCAGTCGCAATAGGCTCTTTTGTAGACGAGTCGTCCCTTTTCCAGCAGGCGCTTGATGATCAGTTCGATTCGAAATTTCGCGCCCTTGAGGTCCTTGACCCCCAAAGCCAGGTTTTCGAAGTCTACGAATACTGCGATTTTCGGTTCGTCGTTCATCCGGGAATTCTAGCAGGCCGCAGCATCGGGTCCGTTTTGGCGGCGCCGCGGCCTGGTGCGACAATACGGTTATGAAAGCCGCGCGGAACCTGTTTTCGTACCCGCCACCACCGGACGCGCCGGCCGGCGCGGCGCCGTTTCTGCCGACGACCCGGCAGGAAATGGCGGCCCTGGGCTGGGACACCTGCGACATCATCATCGTGACCGGCGATGCCTATGTCGATCACCCGAGCTTCGGCATGGCAATTGTCGGGCGATTCCTCGAAGCCCAGGGGTTCCGGGTTGGTATCCTGGCGCAGCCCGACTACTGCTCTGCCGATGCATTCCGCGGACTCGGCCGGCCGCGGCTCTTCTTCGGTATTACCGGCGGCAACATGGACTCGATGGTGAATCGCTACACGGCGGACCGTCGGGTTCGTCGCGACGATGCGTATACCGCGGGCGGTGCTGCTGGCAGGCGGCCGGATCGCGCCGTGATTGTCTATGCACAGAGACTGCGGGAAGCCTATTCGGGTGTGCCGCTGATCGTTGGTGGCATCGAGGCGAGCCTGCGGCGCATTGCGCACTACGACTACTGGTCCGACAAGGTGCGCCGCTCCGTGTTACTCGACGCGCGGGCCGATCTCCTTGTCTACGGGAATGGGGAGCGCCAGCTTGCCGAGATCGCCCATCGTCTCGCGGCCGGCGAGACCATTGCCGGGCTCGCGGATATTCGCGGCACGGCGTTCGTGCGCGGGACGCTACCGGATGACTGGTATGAGGTCGATTCGACACACCTGGATACACCTGGCCGGGTCGATCCGCATCCCGATCCCTATGCCATGCAGGATTCGGGGCGTGGCGGTCACACGGTGCGTTTCCCACGGGACGTGCCCCCCGACCGACGGGACCAGAGCTTCATCCGTTTACCCGCTTTCGAGCAGGTGCGTGACGACCCGGTGTTGTACGCGCATGCGTCGCGAATTCTCCATCTCGAATCGAACCCCGGCAATGCCCGACCGCTCGTGCAACGCCATGGTGATCGCGAGATCTGGCTGAACCCGCCGCCGATCCCGTTGCAGACAGCCGAACTCGACGCGATTCATGAGCTGCCGTATCAGCGGGTGCCGCATCCCGCGTATGGCGCCGCGAAAATTCCTGCTTACGAGATGATTCGTTTTTCGATTGCGATTCAGCGCGGCTGTTTCGGCGGCTGCACGTTCTGTTCGATTACCGAACACGAGGGGCGCATTATTCAAAGTCGCTCGGAGAAATCCGTGTTGCGCGAAATCGAAACGGTGCGCGATAAAGTCCCGGGTTTTACCGGCGTCATTTCGGATCTGGGCGGGCCCACGGCGAACATGTATCGGCTGGCGTGCAAGAGCCGCAAGATCGAGGCGGCCTGCCGCCGGCCGTCCTGCGTATATCCCGGCATTTGCCCCAACCTGGACACGAGCCACAAACCGCTCATTCGGCTGTATCGGAAGGCGCGCGAAATCGACGGCGTAAAAAAGGTATTGATTGCGTCCGGTGTGCGTTACGACCTGGCTGTGGAGTCGCCGGAATACGTCAAGGAACTGGCGCAGCATCACACGGGCGGTTACCTGAAGATCGCACCTGAAGCGATCAGCGAAGGCCCACTGTCGAAAATGATGAAACCGGGCATTGGGTCCTATTACCGCTTCAAGGAATTATTCGATCGATATTCCGAGGAAGCCGGTAAAGAGCAGTATTTGATTCCGTACTTCATCGCGGCGCATCCGGGCACCTCTGACGAGGACATGCTGGAACTCGCGGTTTGGCTGAAGCGCTACGGCTTCCGGGCCGACCAGGTGCAGGCATTTCTGCCGTCGCCCATGGCCACGGCAACGGCGATGTATCACAGTCGGCGCAATCCGCTGCGCCGGGTGTCGCGGCGGAGTGAGCGGGTCCGGGTGCCGCGCGGTCTGAAAGTGCGCCGACTTCACAAGGCGTTTCTGCGCTACCACGATCCGGAGAACTGGCCGACGCTGCGAGCAGCACTGCGCCGGATGGGTCGGGCGGACTTGATCGGGGATGGCGAGAGACACCTGGTACCGGCCTGGCAACCGCGCGGAACGGGCCAGACACCCGAGGGCCGCCGGCGTCGCGCCGGCAAGTTCCGGACCCAGCACACCGGCTTGCCTGAACAGCCAAAGCGCCGCCGGGGCTGACTTCCAGCCCGACGCGGCGCATCTATTGCGGACATTCCTGACTTGCCCGATATATGGGCACGCGGTGTACATTGATGAGTTCATGTCCGTGAAATTCAAACAAATAGGCTTGCCGCTCGTGATCGTCGGCATGACGGCGGTCGTGATTTCCCTGATGATCGCGACCCGCCCGGAGCTGACACCAGAGGAATCGCCCGAGCGCGTCTGGCCGGTGCAGGCCATTGCCGCCAAGCACCAGGACATGCAACCCACGCTGGATTTGTTTGGCGAGGTTGTCGCCGGGCGCCGCAGCGAATTGCGGCCTCAGGTGGCCGGTGTGATCGTGGAGATGGGGAAGAACCTGCACGAGGGTAGTTTCGTCGAGCGCGGTGAACTGCTGTTGCGGATAGATCCATTCGACTATGAAACCGGGCTGGCCGAGCAGCGTTCGTTGCTGCGTGAGGCCGAAGCAAGACTCGAAAAACTCCGGCGCGATCTCAAGCGTGCTCGGGATCTGTTCGCCGAGAAAAACGTCTCGGAACAATTTCTCGATGATGCGGAGCTTGCAGTTGCCGAGCAGGAGGCGCTCGTCGAGCAGCGCAGTATCGGCGTGCGCCGGGCGGAACGTGACCTTCGCGACACGCGCCTGCTGGCGCCTTTCGATGGCGTGCTCGCGAATGTGAATGCCGACCTCGGCAAGCAGATCAGCGATTTCGGCGCTGAAATGATTGCCGAAATCATCGATACCAGCCGCCTGGAAGTGCGATTCAATTTGTCCAATGCACAGTACGGCCGATTGCTCGACAGCGGCGAGCCGGTTATCGGCCGGGCGGTCGAAGTTGTCTGGGAGGTAGGTGGCGATGCGCTGCGATACCCGGCGACGATCGAACGTGTCGGCGCGGAGATCACCGCGACGACCGGTGGCGTCGAGCTTTTCGCCGTGATCGACTCCGCCGGCAAACAAACGGAACTTCGTCCGGGCGCGTTCGTATCCGTCAACGTCGCGGACAAACGCTATCCGGCCGTACTCACGGCGCCCGACACTGCTTTATACGGTGAGAACACGGTTTATGTCGTCGAAGACGGACGCATGAGCCCGCGGACCGTGCGCGTGCTGGGCTACGCCGGCAGCGATATATTTCTGGCCAGCGATGGTGAACCGGCCATTGTCGACGGTGACAATATTGTCATCACGCAACTGCGCGAAGGCGGCGCCGGCGTGCGGGTCGTGCTGCGGTGAATGACGTCGCTGCGGGTGGCCTGATTGCCGTATTCGGTCGGCACCGCGTGGCCGGCAATCTTCTGATGATCCTGATGATCCTGTTCGGCATCTGGGGGCTGACCCAGCTGAACCGTCAGGTCATGCCCGATATCAACATCGAAATCATCAGTGTGCTGGTGCAGTGGCCGGGCGCGAGCCCCGAGGATGTCGAATCGAACATCATCACGGCGATCGAGTCTGAGGTCCGGTTCATCAATGGTGTCGACCGGGTCGAAGCAATCGCTTTCGAGGGTCGCGCCGAAGTCACGATCGAGTTTGAAAGTGGCGTGAATATCGGGCGCGCACTGGCCGACGTGCAGTCGGCGGTCGCGCGGATCAGGACGTTTCCGGCAGACATCGAACGGCCCATCGTGAACCAGTTCGATCCCACGGATCCAGTCTGCCGTATCGAGATCAGTGGGCCGTTTCCGGAACGTGCTCTCAAAGCCTATGCGCGGCGCATTCGCGACGACCTGCTGAATCTCGGCATGGATCGGGTCACGCCGCTCGGAATGCGCGACACAGAAATCTGGGTGGAGTTGCAGCCGGAAGTGTTGCGGCGGCTGGATCTGACGGTTGCCGATATTGCACGGCGGTTGCAGGAATCCAGCCTCGATCTGCCATCAGGCAGCATCGAAGGCGGCGGCATGTCGCGCCAGATCCGCAGCGAATCGCTGGCGCGTACGGCGGCTGATGTCGGCGAAATTGAAGTGGTCTCACGTGTCACCGGCGAACGCTTGAGGCTGCGCGATATTGGCCGGATCTACGAGACCTTTGAGGAATCCTCCGTCAGCAACAGGCTCGACGGCACAACCTCGATCGGCCTCCAGGTACTACGTTCGCCGGGGGACGATTCCATCGAAACACAACGCCGGATCGTTGAATACCTCGAAGAACTTCGCAAAGAGCTGCCGGCGACGCTGCAGGTGGATATGTTCGATGTGTTCGCGGACCAGGTGACGCAACGGGTACGTATGCTATTGCGGAATTGCTTTGGTGGCCTGGTGCTGGTGCTGCTGGTGCTGTTCCTGTTCCTGAACGTGCGCGTCGCGTTCTGGGTGGCGATGGGTATTCCCATCGCGGTGATGGCTGCATTCGGTGGCATGGCGCTGCTCGGCATAACGCTGAACATGATCAGCATGTTCGCAATTATCATGGGGCTCGGCATTATCGTTGACGACGCGATCGTCGTTGCCGAGCACACCGAGATGCTGCACCGTCGGGGCGTGGAGCCCCAGAAGGCAGCCCTCCAGGCGGCCGGGCTGATGTTCGCGCCGGTCGTTGCCGCCTCGCTTACCACAATCGCCGCCGTATTCCCGATCTTGACCGTAGGCGCCATCGTGGGCCGTGTCGTTCGTGAACTGCCGCTGGTCATCATCCTTGTCATTGCTACGAGCCTGGTCGAGTGTTTCCTGATACTGCCGACGCACCTGCGCCACGCGTTGCGGCGCCTGGATAAATCGTCGCCAAATCCCGGCGTACTGAACAAATGGTTGGTCCGGTTCCGGGCGGGTCGCTTCACCCGGATGGTCAGCACGAGCTTCGAGAATCGATACAGCACCCTGGTTGCAACGCTGTGCGCGTTTGCACTCGCTTTCAGCTTGTTGATGTCGGGGCGAGTCGGATTCGAATTCTTCGCGTCACCGCAAACTGACATCGTCTTCGCAAACTTCGCCATGACGCCAGGCACGCCGCGCAATCGCGCCGATGAAATGCTGAACGAGATTGCGCGTGCTCTACGGGTCGTTGAAAAAGACCTGGCGGGCGAGGGCGAACTCGTCCTGTATGGCGTCGGCACGATCGGCACCACCGGTGGTCGTCTCGGTGAGGGCACGCTCAGTGGCGACCATGTCGGCTACTACACGGCCGAATTGGTCTCGGGGGATATTCGCGAGGTTCGCAATACCGTGCTGATGGAGGCCTGGGAGGCCGAGATTCAGTCTTTGGCAGGCGTTGAGCGACTGACTCTGTTTGAACAAAGTGCTGGCGGCCCGCCCGGACGCGACCTGGATATTCGGTTGTACGGTGCGGAGCTGCCGGTGCTGAAGGCTGCGGCCGAGGAAATTGCGGCCGGATTGCGTCAATTCCCCGGCACACTCGCAGTCGAGGACAATCTGCCGTACGGCAAGGAAGAAATCGTACTAGATGTCACCTCAGCTGGTCGCGCAATGGGATTCAGTACGCAGTCTGTGGCACGGCAGGTGCGCGACGCCTTCGAGGGTGCCATTGCGCGACGCTTTGCCGAGGACCAGGAAGAAGTCATCGTCCGGGTCAAGCTGGCCGAGTCGGCGAACGCGCCGGATACGATCCGCGATCTCTATTTGCAGGCTCCGGATGGCACTGAGGTGCCATTGACCGAAGTGGCGACGTTGAGCCCGCGCGTCGGGTTCTCGCAGATCCGCCGCGACGACGGGCGCCGCGAGGTGTCCGTAACCGCGGACATTGACACATCGGTGACCACCAGCAACGTGGTGCTCGCGGAAATCGAGCGAGACCTCGTACCTCGTGTGTCGCGCGAGTACGGCGTTGATATCGCATTCAAGGGCAAGGCGGAGGAACAAACCGAGGCGCTCGGCGATACCGCGGTTGCCTTGGGGATCGCGCTGGCGACCATTTACATTATTCTGGCGTGGCTGTTTGCCAGTTACACGACCCCGCTGGTCGTGATGTCAGTCATCCCGTTCGGGCTGGTCGGCGCGTTTTTTGGCCACTGGGTCATGGGCTTCAACCTGAACATGCTCAGCCTCATGGCCCTGCTGGGCCTGGCCGGGGTGATGGTGAACGATTCGATCATCATGATTTCAACGGTCCGTCGTCTGCACGCCGATGGCCGCGCGTTTGACGCAGCCGTAATCGGGGCAGCCCAGGAACGTTTGCGTCCGGTCATATTGACCACGTTGACCACCATTGGTGGGCTGACGCCGCTACTGTTCGAGGGTAGCGTGCAGGCGCAGCTTATTCAGCCGCTGGCGGTGAGCATGATTTTCGGCCTGATGTTTTCGCCGTTCCTGGTGCTCTTCTTCGTCCCGTCAATGCTCGGCATCGGCCGGGATCTGCGTCAGTCGTTCGGGAAGCTCACATCGTCGAGCCAACCGGGCTCGGCTTCCAGCACGAGTTCCGCGAAACCCGGTTCCAGTTCCTGACGGGATCTCAGTTTGCGACCGTTGCCGCGCCCCATCAGGTGGCCGGGCTGGCCATCCATTTTCATGAACGGACTCCAGGTCATCACGCTGCAGTAGCTGTAACGACCGGGCGCGTTCATGAGCGCCGGATTCTGCAGGTCGGCAAGGCTGCCCTGGAAGGTAATGAAGTCGTTCAGCACCACACGCATCGGACCCTGCTCGACTTTGGAATGGCCCTCCTCGTGAAGGATCACATCGTCACCATTCACGATGGCCGGGTCGACGCTCCAGCTGGTTTCCAGGCCGGGCGGAATATTCTCTGCATCCTTGATCGATGCGCCCGCAGACGAGTACAGCAAGAACATGGGGCCAACCCGCAGCACCGGCGGTTCAATAGTCTCGCCCGTATACGGGTTAAGGAACTGCTCGAGTTGTTTGCCCGTTGCCAGGTCCTGGTAGAACATCAGGTCGCGAAATCGGTTCTCGAAAGTACCGTCATCGCGACGCGCGAAGTTGAAGACCTGTACGCCCTGCACGCCCCACAGCCGCTGCGGCACGAGATCCACCACGCCGTATTGAATGCCCCGGTACCACCACGCCGAGCTGTGACCCTCGAGGCTGGCGCGCAGCTTGACGTATGACAGCAGCCGACCTTCCCGAGTCTCGAGATTGAAATCTGAACCGGAATAGGTCATGCGAATTCTGTCCTCAAAGTTTGCCGAAACATCTGGCAACATATATTGCCATGTCTCGAAATCGACCATTGATCGGCGTCGTGTCGGACCGGCGCCTGCTGGACCCTCACCATTATCACGTCATCGGCGAGAAGTACCTCAGCGCCGTGGTGAACCCGGCTGGCGGCTATCCGGTCGCGCTACCCGTGCTGACCGGCGATTTCGATATCCTCGAGATCCTCGAGAGGCTCGATGGATTGCTCATGACCGGCAGCTACTCCAACGTGGAGCCGCAGCGCTACCAGGGCCCGCCGAGCTCGCCCGGCACCTGGCACGATCCGGCCAGGGATGATGCGGCGCTCGCACTTATCCCGGCGGCAATCCGGGCGGGGCTGCCGATGCTCGGAATCTGCCGCGGGTTCCAGGAGTTAAATGTCGCCCTCGGCGGCACGCTGCATCAAGCGGTTCACAATTTGCCCGGCTTCGACGATCACCAGGAGAATCCGGCAGATCCGCTGGATGTCCAGTACGGTCCGTCCCATGAGGTGATCTTTACCACTGGCGGCCAGTTGGCGCGGCTGACGGGTCGCGATCGGGCCACCGTGAATTCGGTCCACGCTCAAGGTGTCGACCGGCTTGCCGATGGTTTGACTATAGAAGCCACGGCGCCCGATGGGCTGATCGAGGCTGTGGCTGTGCAGGATGCGCCGGGCTTTGCTCTCGCAGTACAGTGGCATCCGGAATGGCGGGTGCTCGAAGACGAGGTCTCGACCGCACTATTCCAGGCGTTTGGCGACGCCTGCCGCAGGTATCGAACATGACAGTGGATAACCGCCTGCGCCAGTGGCTGGCGGACAATGACATCGATGAAGTTGAAGCCATCGTGCCCGACATGGCCGGCGTGGCACGCGGCAAGTTCATCCCGGCGCGCAAATTTGCCGAGCAAGGCGGTATGAAGCTGCCGTCGTCGCTGTTCATTCAGACCGTCACCGGTGAGTACGCGGAAGAAGAGGTAATCGGTGGCATCGACGAGGACCTGCACGCCGAGCCTGACCTGAATACCCTGCGCCGGGTGCCCTGGGCCAAGGAGCCGACGGCTTGCGTCCTGCACGACTGTTTTTTTCGCGATGGGTCCCCGGTGGATGTGTCGCCGCGACAGATACTTCGAAACGTCCTCGAGCTCTTCGCGAACGACGGCATCGAGCCGATTGTCGCGCCGGAGATCGAGTTCTACCTGGTGAAGCGAAATACCGATCCGGACTATCCACTGGAACCTCCGGTTGGCCGATCCGGGCGCCAGGAGTCCGTGCGCCAGCCGTTCAGCATGGATGCAATCGACGAGTTCGAGCCGCTCGTGGACGACATCTACGACTATTGTGAAGAACAGCAGTTGATGGTCGACAACCTGGTGCACGAGGCGGGCACTGCGCAACTCGAAATCAACTTCGAACATGGCCAGGCACTGGAGCTGGCGGACCAGGTATTCGTTCTCAAGCGGACGGTGCGTGAGACGGCGATGCGCCACCAGGTCTACGCGACCTTCATGGCGAAGCCGATGGCGAATGAGCCCGGCAGTTCCATGCACTGGCACGTCAGCCTGCAAGGCAAAGATGGCCAGAACGTCTTCGTGACCCGCGACGACGAGGATTCGCCGGCGTTTCTCGCCTTCGTGGGTGGCCTGCAGCGTTATCTGCCCGAGTTCTACATCCTCTGTGCGCCGTATGTGAATTCGTATCGGCGCATCACACGGCACATGGCAGCCCCGATTAACCTGCAATGGGGTTACGACAATCGCACGGTGGGTTTACGCGTGCCGCATGCTGGTCCGGCCAACCGGCGTATCGAGAACCGCTTGGCCGGTGCCGATTCCAATCCATACCTGGCGATCGCCGCGACACTGGCCGCCGGCTATCTGGGCATGCAGGAAAGCCTGCGCCCGAGCGAACCCGCAACCGGCAACGCTTACGAGATGCCATTGGTGCTGCCGCGCAACCTCGACAACGCACTGGCGACCTTCATCGGCAGTGAAGCGGCCGCAAAAGCGTTTGGTGAACGTTTCGTGCAGGTCTACGCGGGCATCAAAGCGGCGGAATTCGAACGCTATTTCGAAGTGATCAGCCCCTGGGAGCGGGAGCATCTTCTGCTCAGCGTTTAAAGGTGAGGGTGTTAGTCTCGCCGGGCGCAGGCCATTCCCGGAAGGCTGTATTGACCGATAAGAGCTGCAGTGTGAGGATTTTGTGGTTGTCGATGCTGATCGTGCTGCTTGCGGCTTGCGGCGGTGACAGCGGTGATGACAGCGCTTCCGAACTGCGCGTCTACAACTGGACCGACTACATCGCACCCGGGACCGTCGCCCGGTTCGAACAGGAAACCGGCATCCGGGTCATTTATGACGTGTTCGATAGTAATGAAGTGCTCGAAGCCAAATTGCTGTCGGGTGCGGCGGGATATGACCTGGTTGTACCCAGCTCTGACTTCATGGGCCGGCAAATTGTCGCTGGAGTATTCCAGCCTCTCGACTTCGAACAGTTGCCGAATCGCCGGAATCTCGACGCGGAATTGTTGAGCTTCATCGAAAGCTTCGACCCCGGGAATCGCTATGGTGTGCCTTACCTGTGGGGCACGACCGGGGTCGGCTACAACGTCGACAAGGTCAAGGCGGCACTGGGCCAGGACGCCCAAATCGACAGTCTCGACATCCTGTTCAAGCCAGAGAATATGGAAAAGCTGGCAGCGTGCGGAGTCGCCTTCCTCGATGCGCCCCAGGAAGTATTTGCATCGGTACTGAATTACCTGGGAGAGGATCCGAACAGTAACGACGTCGACCTTTATCGTCGCGACGCGCGCTCTTTGCTGCTGAAGATTCGTCCCTTTGTGACCTACTTCCACAGTTCGCAATACATCAACGATCTGGCCAATGGTGATATCTGCATTGCCTTTGGCTGGTCGGGGGATGTTTTGCAGGCGGCTCAGCGTGCGGTAGAAGCAAACAACGGCGTGCAAATTCGCTACACCATTCCCCGCGAAGGTGCCTTGATGTGGTTTGACATGCTTGCTATCCCGGCGGATGCGCGGCACCCGGAAAACGCGCATCGCTTTATCGATTTCCTGTTGCGACCCGATGTCATTGCGGAGGTGTCGAGCTACGTCAAGTACGCCAATGCCAACTCTGCGGCAACCGATCTCCTGCCGCCCGATATCGGGCGAAACCCTGGCGTATATCCGCCTCCGGACATCCGACGCAACCTCTGGACGGACAAAGTGACGCCGCCAAAAGTCGATCGCGTCATGAATCGGGTATGGACGGAAATCAAGACCGGCACATGACCGAAGCGCGCGCTTTCGTGGAGTTGCGTGGTATTACCCAACGTTTCGGCGATGTCGCGGCGGTCGATGATCTGAGCCTGAATATTCGGCGCGGCGAGATTTTCGCGTTACTGGGATCCTCCGGTTGCGGCAAGTCGACGTTGTTGCGCGTGATGGCCGGACTGGAAACACCGCCCGCCGGACGCGTGTTCCTCGAGGGGCAGGACATCACCGACCTGCCGCCACATCAGCGACCGGTCAATATGATGTTCCAGTCCTACGCCTTGTTTCCGCACATGACCGTGGCGCAGAACGTTGCTTTCGGATTGAAGCAGGACAGGCTGCCGTCGCGTGAGATCGCCGAGCGGACCGATCGCGTTCTGGAGCTGGTGCAAATGGGAACGTTCCGGGATCGTCGGCCGGCGCAATTGTCGGGCGGGCAGCAGCAGCGCGTCGCGCTCGCGAGAAGCCTCGCCAAGGAACCGAAGCTGCTCCTGCTGGACGAGCCCATGGCGGCCCTGGACCGGCGCCTGCGCGCCGAAATGCAATTCGAGCTGGCGGAGATCATTCGACGGGTCCGCGTCACCTGCGTGATGGTGACGCACGACCAGGAGGAGGCCATGGTCATGGCGGATCGGCTGGCACTCATGGATGCTGGGAAAGTTATCCAGATTGGCAGACCCGCCGAGGTTTACGAGTATCCGAACTGCCGGTTTTCAGCGGATTTCCTGGGTGACGTGAACCTGTTCGAAGGTACAGTAACCACGGCCGCCGAGGGCTTTGTGGTACTCGACGTGCCCGATTTGGAGGACAGCGTGAAAGTTTTCACCGCGCAAGCCGTCGAAGCTGGCTCGGACGCCTGCATCGCCGTGCGGCCGGAAAAATTGCAGCTTGCCGATACGCCGTCCGGGGATCGTCATCATGCCACCGAGGCCATTGTCGAGGATGTCGGGTTTCTCGGCAGCCAGGTGACCTATCACCTGCGCTTGCCGAGTGGACGGCAACTGACAGCCTTGACCGCGGCCACCGGCAGCAGTGAGCAGCGCGAGCATGGCACCCCGGTATTCGTGACCTGGGACACCCGCGACGGGGTGTTGCTGACGCGCTGATGGCTAGCGTCTCCGGATTCGGTCGCTGGGCGCGGCGCGCCATCATCGGTTTGCCCTACGCCTGGCTATTGCTGTTCTTTTTGCTGCCGTTCGCCATCGTCGTCAAGATCAGTTTCGCCGAAGCCCTGATCGCGGTTCCGCCCTATACCGAATTGCTGCGCTGGATCGACGGTCGCCTGCAGCTTGGCGCGACAATTGAAAACTACCTGTTTCTGTTCACGGACAAGTTGTATGTCCTGGCCTATCTGAACTCGCTGAAGATCGCTGCGGTCTCGACGCTGGTCTGCCTGCTGATCGGTTATCCGATGGCGTGGGCCATTGCCCGATCGTCACCGTCGACACGCAACGTACTGTTGCTGCTGGTCGTGCTGCCGTCCTGGACGTCTTTCCTGATTCGCGTCTACGCGTGGATGGGCATACTCAGCAATACCGGTTATCTGAACTCGCTGTTCACCGGGCTCGGCCTTGTGGATTCGCCGGTGCAGATGTTGCGGACAGACCTCGCTGTATACATCGGCATCGTCTACACCTACCTGCCGTTCATGGTGCTGCCGATCTACACAAACCTGGTGCGACTCGACTACAGTCTGGTAGAAGCGGCCCGCGATTTGGGCGCGCCGCCGTGGCGCTGCATGTTGCAAATTGTGCTGCCGTTGAGTAGCGGTGGAATCATCGCTGGCTGCATGCTCGTCTTTATCCCCGCCACGGGTGAATTCATTATCCCCGAATTACTGGGTGGCGCCGACACGCTGATGATCGGCAAGGTGCTGTGGCAGGAGTTCTTTAATAATCGCGACTGGCCCGTCGCGTCGGCGGTAGCAATCCTGTTGTTGCTGATTCTGCTGGTGCCGATCGCCATCTACTACCGTCAGCATGCGCCCGGCACCGCCGCCGCTGCCGTGGACGTGAAACAGCAAGCGCCGGAGGCGCGCGCATGACCACGGCAAACGGACCGAGCCGTCTGACCCGCTTCTGGCTGTGGTGTGGTTTTGCGTTCCTCTATGTGCCAATGGGCATATTGATCCTGTATTCGTTCAACGAATCCCGACTGGTCACGGTATGGGCCGGCTTTTCGGTCAAGTGGTACGGCGAACTGTTCCGCGATCGCCAGATCATCGATGGCGTGCTGCTGAGTCTGCGCGTCGCCGCCCTGGCCGCGTCGGGTGCCATGCTCCTCGGCACGCTCGCGGGCCTTGCATTGTCGCGACTCGGGTTGTTCCGCGGTCGCAGCCTGTTCGGTGCAATGGTGACGGCGCCGCTCGTCATGCCGGAGGTGATTACCGGATTGTCCCTGCTGTTACTGTTCGTCGCGCTCAGCCAGCTCATCGGTTGGCCCGGGCAGCGCGGCGCGCTGACAATCTGGATCGCCCATGTCACGTTTTGCACTGCCTATGTCACGGTCGTGGTCGCCGCACGCCTGGCCGAGCTCGACGAATCCATCGAGGAGGCGGCCCTGGATCTCGGCGCCACGCCATGGCGCGCGTTCCTGTTCGTAACGCTGCCGATCATTTCGCCGGCGCTGCTGGCCGGCTGGCTGCTGTCCTTTACGCTGTCGCTCGACGACCTGGTGATCGCGAGCTTTGTCACGGGGCCCGGCGCGTCCACGCTTCCAATCGTAGTGTTCTCGAGCGTGCGCCTGGGGGTGAGCCCCAAGATCAACGCGCTGGCATCGATTCTGATCGTGCTGGTCGCGGCGGGCACGTTCTTCGCCTGGTGGGTTGCCAGTCGGGTTGGCCGTCGCGCATCTCGCTAGCACTGGCCATCTGCCGACCGAGGTGAAAGAATGCGGTCGTTGTTGTTGCGTGGGAGACAGTGGTGAAGTCGGTGCCTGTCAGCCTTGTGTTCCTGTGTGCGGGGCTCATTGGCGCCGTGGGTTGCGCCAACATTCATGAGTCGAAAGATTTTGAGCGGCACCGCGCCAGCCAGATCGTGATCCCGCCTGACGCCAAGGACATCTTCTATTTCGATGCAGTATTTTCGCCGGGGTATCCCGATAACGACCCGGCCGCCGAGGCCCGCCGCATGGAATGGCTGGCAAGCTGGATGGAAGCCCGCAAGATGTGTCCGTCCGGCCACGAGGTCGTGAACCGTCGCGCGTTCAGGTTCGAAGAGAGCAACCCGGGCCGCTACGACATCCGCTACGAAGTGCGCTGCAAGGTTGGCCACCGGCCAGCGGTTAGATCCGGTTCAGGTCTCCGGGTCGATTGAGCCGACTTCGATACGCTCGGGATCTATTGGCGGTTTCTCTTTTAAAATCAATCGTTTGAAGATTAGCGGGAGCAGCACCCCGAGGCGCTGCCGGCTGCGCGTGACCGGAATGGGTCCCTCGGCCAATGCCAGCGCGGTCAGTTCCCGCGCTGCAACTTCGACATGGCCACCGAGCACCGGAACGACCTGCCGAATCCGGCCGGCAAGATCTTCATGGCCCCGGATCGCTCGCAGATTTGTCGACATTTGCGTGACGATAAATCCCGGATTGTAGGCGCAGAAACTAACGCCCGGATGCTGGTTTTCCTTGCTCATCGCGATGGTGAAATTTCGGATCCAGGCCTTGCTGGACGCATAGAGATTCGCCGTGGGTACCGGGCGTTTTTCGCCGCGACCGACAATGTTGATCAGCCGGCCACTACCCTGCTTTTGGAACTGCCGTATCGCGAGCACCGAGCCGTGATAGACGCCGAGGATGTTGGTCGTGATTACCCGCGTCCCCGATCGCAGGGGCACGTCGACGACCGCGCCGATCGGCGAACTCGTGCCGGCGTTGTTGATCCACACGTCGATTTGCCCGAATCGACGCAGCGCGAATTGCACCAAATCCTGCATGTTGCCCAGCCGTGATACATCGCAAACGCAGCCGGCAACATTCGGGTGGTCGCCGAGTTCCTGCAGCGCGTGATGAACGTCAGTCTCGCGCTCGGATGAAATCACGACATTTGCGCCAATCCGCAAACAATGTTCCGCGGTTGCGCGGCCGAGCCCCCGCGTACTGCCGGTAATGACAACGGTTTTTTCGGCGATCATTAGCTAGTTGCTGGCGGAGAACCACGGATGCTTGCCGAACTGATCCCTCGGCACCGGTTCGTTTCGCGTGATGTACCAGTCAAAGCCGCGTAGCACGGCATCGAGATAACTTCGCAGCACCGGCCGAATCCGCAGCAGGTGCGGCAGCCAGCGGATGGCCACCGGCACGCCCTGCAGAACGAACGGGAAGGCTGTAATTTTCAGCGCTGATGTCTGTTCGTCTACCGGCCGAATTCGCCATGACACGCAGGACTGTCGACCGCCGCGCCGACCGATCTCCAGGTCATAGCCAACGCCGTCGATCCAATTGAAGAAGCGGCGCTGAAATACCCAGCCACTGAGATAGAAGATCTCGTCGCGGGAATCCGGGCCGGGCCAGACCTCGACCGGGTTTTTGACGCAAAATGGGTGACAGGGCTCGAGGTTTCCCGGCATCGAGATGACGTCCCAGACGCGCGCCGCGGGCACCGAGAATTCGTGCGCGACGGCGACTGGCCATCTGAATCTGTCCGGAAGCTGCTGCGTTGTCATTGTTCGGCCGGAAGTGAGGCGACCATGAGTCAGGCTAATCGTTCGTTATCAATCTGGCAAAACCTGTCCGGCAAGCCCGCCGGCAAGTGGCTCTTCGGGCGGGTAATCTGCTGGAAAGCGCCGTATTTCGGCACGATCCGGCCGCGGTTCATTGAGCTGCGCCCTGGCTATTGCGAGGTGCGCATCCGGAAGCGGCGGGCGGTGCAGAATCACATTGGCACCGTGCACGCGATCGCGGTTTGCAACATGGCCGAGCTTGCAGCTGGCACGATGACCGAGATCACGACCCCGGTGACTCACCGCTGGATTCCGAAACGCATGTCGGTCGAGTACCTGGGCAAGGCCGCGACCGATCTCAAGGCCGTCGCAGTGATCGATCCCATGCCGGAGTTCGATGCCGCGATGGAACTGCCGGTTTCGGTCGACGTCACCGATACGAACGATCAGGTCGTGTTCCGCGCGTTGATTACCATGTGGATATCACCGCGAAAAACGTGATCAGCGTTCCGCCAGCAACAGCCGGCTCCTTGTATCAAGACCCCAACTCGCAGCGAAGCCCGCGGGCAGTTCCAGCACCCGGGTGACTGGCTCACCACTGCTGATACGGCGCTCAGACAACGGCTCAGTATTTGCCTCCACCCGCGCAACCTCGCCGTTGGCACGGATGAACAGCATGTCCAGTGGTATGTACGTGTTCTTCATCCACATGTTGATGGTCGCACGCTGCCGATAACGGAACAGCATGCCCTCGAACGCTTCGAGCTTTTCAATGAACATCAGACCCTGCGCCTGCTGTTTACGCGAATCCGCGAACCATGCGTTGATGCGCAGGCAGTGATGCCGCGACGACGCGAGAATCACCGTGCCGGTCTGGAAATCTGCCAGAAGGCGCTCCGGTCGCGCCGCAGCGGCAATTGACGTCGCCAGCAACATGACGGCCAGCAGCGATGTTCGCAGCGCGAGATTCATTATTCCGCGGATAGAGTCAGGCGACCTGCAAAGCTCAATTCGCCCGGCGTCACGGAACCGGAACTGTTGACGGCGGGCAACGAACCCGAGCAGTACGCGAGCCCCGAGAGCGCCAGCGTACCGGGCTCCGGTTGTGAGTCGAGCACCTCGTCGAAGCTGGCCCAGCAGCGATCCGTGCCGGCCGAACTGAAGAAACGGCCACTGGTTTCATCGGCAATGGTTAGCGTGATCGGGATTTCACGGCGCGACAGCGAATCGGGCGGTGCATCGATGCCGATGACGATCAGCAGGCCGCCAGCCGCCGGCGAAAACAGCAGCCGGGTACCGGCGGCGCCGGGTCGCAGCATGCCGTCGCATTTCAGCTCGTTTCCCGTCCAGTCGATATCGAGAATCATGTCGCCGTAAATCCGCCCGCGCAGGTGGCCCGGCCGTTCACCATCACAGCTGCCAAGCACCGGCGGTTCCAGGCTGTCGCCGGTGACAGTCTGTGTTGGCGGCTCGTACCGCACGAGCAGGAACGCCAGCGCGCCGACGGTCAGTACCGACGCCAGTCCGGCGACGATGGTCAGAATCACAGGACTCGTGTGGACTTCAGCGGTGTTTTGGTTACTTGCGATCATGGTCGGGTCGGGCACACGCGCGGCAGCATACCCCAGCATTCGGGCGCCCGCAGCCGGGCTTGCAGCCGTCGCAAAGAGGGCGGATGATCTGCGTCGCAAGCAACATGTCGGAAAAGAGGAGCGAACCATGAGCGGGGCCCGTGAACAACTGGAGTACGATTTCTGTGACACACCGTTCGGTGAATGTCTCATCGCCAGGACGTCGCGCGGCATCTGTCACCTGGAATTCGTCGACGGCGATCCCGATGGCGCGCTCGCGTCGCTTCTCGCACGCTGGTCCGACGCGGAGCCGAAACCGGCCGACCTGCAGGCAACCGTGGATGGCATATTCGACGAACGGGCGGCCGAGCCGACGCTAGACCTGCGCGGCACGGAGTTCCAGACCCGGGTATGGCGCGCCCTGCGTCGCATTCCGTGGGGCCGGACTTCCTCCTACGGCGAGATCGCCGCACAGATCGGCCAGCCCAGTGCGGCGCGCGCCGTCGGGGCCGCGGTCGGCAGCAACACGATCGGCGTGCTGGTTCCGTGCCATCGCGTGATCCGGGCCGATGGTGCCAGTGGGGGCTACCGGTGGGGCACCAATCGCAAGGCTGCCCTGCTGAGCTGGGAAGCGAACTAGACGCCTCCTAGACCGAAAGTGGTCGATCTGACCCAGATGTAGCCGACTCCAGGCCGGCTTCGAGATTTGTGACCGGCTCGATTGCCGCATTCCGGCACGCTCCATAGAGTTAACAGAATCTCTGCCCGGAGGACGGAGAGGACGGGGTTTGCTGGTGTCGCTTGGTATAACTCACAACCTCAAATCGCCTTACGCCGACGAGCGTCAGCGGGGTTTTCGCTGGCTGCGTTTTGCCGAGTTCGTCGAAGAGGAATTCCGCCAGGCTCACATCGAAGCGAACGCCGGCCGGGCCCGGCTGGTGATCGGGGGTGCGATCGCTACCATCCTGGTCATGATCGGCATCGCGATCACGAATCCGAGCGCGTCGTATTTCATGCTGGCGTTCGAGGCCTTCGTCATGCTGCCGGTCATGGGCGCGACGTTGTATGCCTCCGCAATGCCGGATCGCCAGCGGCTTTACCAGGTGCTGCTCGCCGCCAGTGCGCTGCTGATTGGCCTGGTGATCAACTCCGTCGTGACGCGGGCGACGCTGGCCGGCATGCCGTACTACTTTGCGGCGACTATTTCCTGGGTGTTCGTGGTCTGGCTGATCCTCGGTCTGCCATTCCGCTATGCTGCCGCGACCAGTCTCACGATCTCCGTGACATATGGCTGGGGCGTGGTCCAATGGAATCTTCCGATCGCCGAGGCCTATTTCGAGATATTGATGCTCGGGGTGGTGAACCTGATCGGTGCGATCTGCTGTTACCAGCTCGAGCATGCGCTGCGCCGCTCGTTCCTGGAATCGAAGGTATTGTCCCAGCTCGCGGAACAGGATGGTCTCACCGGTTTGTACAACCGGCGCAGTTTCGACCAGCAGCTGGAGCGGTTGTGGCGGCAGTCGCGTCGCGAACATACACCGCTGACCCTGTTGCTGATCGATATCGATCATTTCAAGGCCTATAACGATATGTACGGTCACCAGGCAGGTGACGACGCGTTGAAGCAGGTCGCCGATGTGATTGGTTTCGGCGCGCAACGGCCACTGGATATGGCCGCCCGCTACGGCGGCGAGGAGTTTGCGCTCCTGCTGTACGGGCCAGCGAGTGAGTACGGTCGCGAGCTACCTGACCAGATCCGCGAAGACGTGCTGGCGCTTAAAATCCAGCACAAGGACTCCGATACCGGGCCTTACCTGACGGTCAGCGTCGGCGTGGCTCAGGTCTTACCGGGTGCCGAGCGCAGCATGGCGGGCGCCTTCCAGATGGCCGACGAGGCTTTGTACGAGGCCAAGGAAGCCGGTCGCAATCGTGTCGTTGTGAAAGAATCCAATGCAACGCTGCAGACCGGGCGGTTCCGCGTCGATCGCAGCAAAGTTGTCAGTGCCTGAGTTACCAGTGACCCGTATTCGGCATCGATGCCCAGGGTTCCTGCGACGGTAGCGCCCGACCGGCCTGCAGCAGCTCAACGGAAATATTGTCCGGAGACCGGACGAAAGCCATGCGACCGTCGCGCGGCGGCCGATTGATGGTGACTCCGGCATCGAGCAATCGCTGGCAGACGTCGTAGATGTTGTCGACCTGATACGCGACATGCCCAAAATTACGGCCCTCGCCGTAGTCTTCCGGGTCCCAGTTGTATGTGAGCTCCAGGCAGGCTTCTTCGTCACCGGGCGCCGCAATGAACACGAGCGTGAAGCGGCCCTGCTCATTGTCCCAGCGTCTGATTTCCCGCAAGCCCAGTTTGTTGCAATAGAAATCGAGTGACTCGTCCAGATCTGAAACTCGAACCATCGTATGCAGGTATTTCATTGGTTTTCCCTTACGACTAACCTCCGTGTCGAGGCAAACGTGCATGAGCGAATCGGGTAAAGCCATTATCTATGTGCCGGGCATGAAGCCCAAGCCGCCGGCAGCGATTCACCGCGCCAATCTGCTGCGCTGTCTGCTGGCAGGGCTGCAGCGACAGGACCCGGAGACGGCGCAAGAGCTCGCGGCCGACGACGCCGAGTCTTTCCGGCTCGTGCCGTGGCCCGGGATTTTCTATACGGAGGAAAAAGACCCGGCGCCCGATCAGCCGGGTGTGGACCGGGTGTGTCAGCTGCCTGGACCGGAGCCTCGCGACATCGAAGAAGCGGGCCACTGGCACAAACAGGTCGCGCGGATTATGTATTTGCTCTGCGACACCTTTCCATTCCTGGTGGACTGGGTTGCCAATCCGAACATCAAGGCGACACTGAAGGACAGCCTGCGATACCTCGACAACGCGAACGGCATTGGCTCACGGATCCAGGAGATGGTCGCCACGGAGCTGGATCGGGCTGCGCGCGAACAGCGCAAAATTCTGTTGGTGGCGCACAGCCTGGGCTCGGTGATTGCATGGGATGTCTTGTGGATTCTAAGTCGTCAGCATCGCACCGATCTGCGCGTTGACTTTCTGACCCTGGGCAGTCCGCTCGGCCTGAATTTCATGCGGCATCGCCTGCACGGTGCGCATGCGCATGGTGCGGAACGTTACCCCGACAATATCCGGCACTGGTGGAACCTGTCCGCAATCGGTGAATTGACGGCGCTGGATCGCAGGTTCGCGAACGACTATCGCGGCATGTTGCGTCGGGGCCTCGTGGACAGCATTACCGATGAGACTGATCTGTTGAACTATTTCCGTGGCCCGGAAGGACTGAATGTTCACAAGTGCTACGGCTACATGATCAACCCGCGCACGGCAGCGACGGTCTCGCGCTGGTGGCGAGGCGTCTAGGCCCCCGTCCGGGTATCCAGCACAATATCGATGCGCCTGTTCCTGGCCCGTCCCTCGCGCGTGCGGTTACCCGCTATCGGTCGCGTATCTCCGTAACCGACTGCACTCAGCCTGAAGCTCTGGATGCCGAGATTTTCGGCGAGGTAGTTCGCTACCGCCCGGGCCCGCTCCTCGGACAATTGCAGGTTCCGCTCCGGGTCGCCCGATGCATCCGTATGACCTTCGACACGCAGACTGCTGCCCGGAAAAATGTTGACCGCATCGCGCAGGCGGTCCAGCAAGGCCATCGCAGCGTCGTCCAGCCGCGCCGAACCGCTGCCGAACTGCAGGCCCACCATGCGCAAAATGAGCTGATTGCCGTCCCGCAGGACAATGGCCTCATCCGCCGCGAATAACTCCTCGACACTGGTGAACTGCTCGCGCAGGCGATCCCGGGCCTGCAATTCGCGCATCAGCGCGCTGCGTTCCGCGGTTGCACCACCGAGCCGGTCATCGAGTTCGCGAATTTCCTCCTCCAGCCCCGCGACCTGGATGCGCCGTTCTTCGAGCTCGGCCTCCAGGGTTGGAACCTTTTGCAGTTCCTCGCGCAGGCTCGCTTCGACTTCCGCGTAGCCGCGGGACAGATCTGCGGGTCGATCCGCGGTTTCCGCGAGCCGTCGCAGCGGCTCTTCCCAATCGAGCACGATGTCCTCCACGCTCAATTCACGGTCCTTCACCCGCGCGGCAATCCCGGCAATATGCAGTGCGTGTCGTGCCTCGTAGGCGGCGGTGGCCGCCAGTTCCCTGGCCCGGGCCGTTTGCGTCCGGTCGGCATCCAGTGTGTTCTCGGCGAGTTGCAGAGCGTCTCGAGCCAGGCCGATACTCCGCGGCGCGAACTTGTCGGCCTTTGCTTCGCCGGCTTGCGCCATCAGGCTCCGCGACGTCGTCAGATAGCGCGCCTTGATGGCGACAAGCTCGGCGCGATCGTATTCAGCCGCCGCCATCGCACCGCGCTCGATGGCTTCATTGAGATTGCCGTCCTCGAGCACCCGCGCAGCGTTGAACAGGCTCCGCTCCGCGTTTTCCCAGTCGGCCGGCGCCAGCCGAAAGGCTTCGGCAGCATTCGCCGCCGTGCGGGCCAGCAAGGTATCGCGGAAGCTGAGTTGCGCGAGCTCCAGGTGCTCGATGGCGGTCGTGAACTCCTGTCGCGCCTTTTCAAACCTCGGTGCCAGTTTTTGTGGATCCTGGCCGGCTTCGAGCTGTGCAGCGGCCTTCTCAAGGGCCCGCACGCCGCGCAGGTAGCTGTCTGGTGCCAGCAGCGCAGCATCGCGATTTTCCGCCTCCGCGCGGAGGGCCTGCAATTCTTCGAGTACGGTGGCATTCGACTGGGCTGCGGCAACGCCGGCGGTCAGCCACAGCACGCCGATTATGTCGCGCAGCGCCCTCATCGAGGCGGCCGGGGCGCCAGGATCGGGGCTGAAATCCTTGTCGCAGCAAGGTCTTGGCGGTGTACCCAATCTGTGGACCGTCTCACAGAAATCCCCGTCTTATGACCATAGTCTTGGCCCATGCGCGCGAAATACTACACGAGGTTTTTGTTGCGCTCGGCCGAGCAGGGCTTCGCCGACGAGTACAGCGGTGTCGTGGAATTGAACACCGCGGCCAACCGCGTACTCGATCCTGACGAGATCGAAGAACTGCTGGCAGTCAATTTCGAAATGGAAGCCGAAGACGTGGAGTTATTGAACTGGTCCCGGCTTCATTGACGATTACGCAGATGTCGCTTGCTCATTGACTATCGAGCAAGGCTGAAGACTTCCCCCTGTATTGCCCGGCCTTAGTGCCGGGCTTTTTTTGGCCGGCTGCCGGACCCCGGTTTTCGGTAGGGGTCGGGCCGTGCGAAAATTACCGGTCAGTCAATGGCGGTACTACCTGTGAGCGAATTCAAAGGCATTCCAATTACGCGCAGCGGCGAGAAATACTCGACCGAGTCGGGATTTACGGCCGTCAAGAACGGCGTTAATCGGACCCGGGGATTCGCCGACACGCCAATCGAGCGCAAGCCGACCTGGTTGCGGGCGAAGCTGCCGACCGGCAGCGGATACGCGGCAATGCGGGAGAATGTGCGGGAGCATCGACTGAGCACGGTGTGCGAGGAATCCATCTGCCCGAATATCGGCGAGTGCTGGAATGCGGGCACCGCGACGATCATGCTCATGGGTAGCGTTTGCACACGGGCCTGCCGCTTCTGCGCGGTCGATACCGGCAATCCCGGGGGGCTGCTGGCCGGGGATGAGCCGGAGCAGGCGGCCCGTTCGGTCGAACTGATGGGCCTGAAGTACATCGTGCTGACGTCGGTAGACCGGGATGATCTGGACGATGGGGGTGCCGGTCACTATGCCGCCTGCATCGAGGCCATCAAGCGCCGTAACCCGGCAACTGCGGTCGAGGCCCTGACACCGGACTTCCAGGGAGATACGACTGCGGTGCGCACGGTCGTGTCGACGCCGCTGTCGGTGTTCGCTCACAACGTGGAGACGGTTGAAAGACTGACAGCGCGGGTGCGCGATCCCCGTGCCGGCTATGCGCAATCCCTGCAGGTGCTCGAAGCTGCCAAGGAATTTCGGCCGGAACTGCTGACCAAAAGCAGCCTGATGCTCGGGCTTGGTGAGACTGACGAAGAGATCGTCGTGGCGATGCAGGACTTGCGCGCCCGCGGTGTCGATCTGCTGACGTTGGGCCAGTACCTGCGCCCGACCGTGAATCATCTGCCGGTCGAGCGTTTCGTGCAGCCGTCGGAATTCGCCCGTTATCGTGAGCTCGGCCTCGAGCACGGCTTTGTGGAAGTCGTCGCCGGTCCGCTGGTCCGTTCCAGTTACCGGGCGGAGCGCGCGCTCGAGAAAAACAACGCCGGTCTTGGCGAGTAGTTGCGGGATAGATCGTCATGGCTGAATTTTTTGCCGATTACGGCCTGTTTCTGGCCAAAACGCTGACCCTGCTGGTCGCGCTGGGTGTAGCAGTCGTCATCATCGCCAGCGCGTCGCGTCGCGGGGTTCAGCCTGCCGGACTCAAGGTCGACAAGCTGAACGACAGCATCCGCAACAACACGCGCGTCGTGCAGCGCGCCGTGATGAACAAGGACGAATTCAAGAAACAGGCCAAGGTCGACAAGAAGGCGCAAAAAGCTGCCGACAAGACAAGCACGGCACGCAAACGTTACTTCGTGCTCGACTTCAAGGGTGACATTCGCGCGACTGCAGTGGCGCACCTGCGCGAGGAAATCAGCGCGGTGGTCGGCGTCGCGGGTGACCAGGACGAGGTGGTCCTGCGCCTGGAAAATCCCGGTGGCGCCGTGCATGAACACGGCCTGGCCGCGTCGCAGTTGCTGCGCTTGAAGAACCGCGGTATTCCGCTGACCGTGATCGTCGACAAGGTTGCGGCAAGTGGTGGTTATCTCATGGCCTGCATTGCCGATCGTATTGTTGCGGCGCCGTTCGCGGTGCTGGGTTCGATCGGCGTTATTGCCCAGCTGCCTAATTTCAACCGCGCGCTGAAAGACAAAGGCGTGGATTTCGAGCAGATCACAGCTGGAAAATACAAACGCACGGTGACGATGTTTGGTGAGAACACCGACGAGGATCGCGCCAAGCTCCGTGAGGAGCTGGAGGAGGTGCACGAGCTCTTCAAGGCCATGGTGACCGAACATCGCCCGGCCCTGGATCTGGGGCGCGTCGCGACAGGTGAGCACTGGTACGGCACACGTGCGCTGGAGCTGGGCCTGGTGGACGAGCTGGGTTCCAGTGACGATTATCTGCTGCATGCCGCCGAGGATGGCGATCTGTTCAAGGTCACGTGGAAGGGCAAGCCGAACCTGCAGGAGAAAATACTGTCCATGATGGAAACAGCGGCCGAACGACTGGGTTTCGACGGCCGCGGCCTCTAGCCGATCGGCCGGGTCAACCATTTTGGTGCAGGGCCGTTAAAATATCGTAATAGTGCGATGTTGCGATGCGAATGAACAAGCTGCTAAAGATCTGTGGCGTCGTTGCGGCCCTCGCGGGCTGCGCCGGCTTGCCGCTGGTGAGTGAAACCGAACTCGAGAGCGAGTCGGAAGCCCAGTTCCGGCAGATGCGCAATACCACGCCAATTTCAACCGATGCCAAGACGCGCAGCTACATCAATTGCGTGGCGCAGGCGATCGTCGATGAACTCGAGGAGCCCTACGCGAGCAGACTGTGGGAGGTGGAGGTTTTCGACAACGAAGCCATCAATGCATTCGCCATGCCGGGTGGCAAGATCGGCATCTTCACCGGCATTTTCAAAGCGGCCGAAAACCAGGATCAGCTCGGCGCGGTCATTGGTCACGAGGTTGCGCACGTCACCCAGCGGCACTCGCTGGAACGGGTCAACCGCGAGTTGACCCAGCAGGGCGTGATCTCCATTGGCACGGCGGCGGCCGGCATAGGCGGCGCGGCGGCCGGCGCGGTCCAGACGGCCGCGCAGATCGGTCTGAGTCTGCCTTATGGTCGTGGTCAGGAAAGCGAAGCCGACATCGTGGGTATCTATTACATGGCTGATGCCGGCTTCGATCCGCGGGCCAGCGTGCAGCTCTGGAAGAACATGGAACGTGAGCAGGATCTCGCGCCGCCGCAATGGCTTTCCACCCACCCGTCGTCCGACAACCGGATCCAGGACTTGATCGAGGCGCTACCGGAAGCGCTGAGCCGTTACAATGCGGCGAAGGCAGCCGGCAAGGATCCGCGCTGCGACTGAACCTCAATCAGTCTTCCGGGTCGACAGGGTTGGTATGCAAAGCCTCCGGGCGTTTCTAGATCAGCGTAGTTTGTTCACAGCCGCGGCCGTGCTGACCCTGCCGGGCTGCGGTCTCGTCGACTCCGTCTTTCAGACACCCGACTGGGCGCGCCAGCAGGCCGAACCGGCACGGCAATCCGAGCCTTTGCCGCCGCTCCCGACGAATCAGTTCGTGCTGGCGAACGGCGATGACGTGGTCGGCGCGATCCAGATCGTCAATGCCACGCACCATGACACCTTTGTCGAAATCGCGCGTAACTACGGTCTGGGATTCGATGAAATCAAGGATGCGAATCCGGACGTCGATCCGTGGTTGCCAGGCGAGGGTACGCCGATCGTGCTGCCAACCCGTTACGTGTTGCCGGAGGCGCCACGCCAGGGGATCGTGCTGAATGTGGCCACGAAGCGCCTGTTCTACTATCCGCCGCGAATCGACGGTGAGCCGCAAACCGTCGAGACCTACCCGATCGGTATCGGTCGTGATGGCTGGGCCACGCCCACCGGGGAGACCACGGTAACTTCCAAGGGCCGCGATCCCGTCTGGTATGTGCCGGCTTCAATCCGCAGGGAACACGCTGAAGCTGGTGATCCCTTGCCGCCGCAGGTGCCACCTGGCCCCGATAATCCCCTGGGCAGCCACGTGATCGTCCTGGGTTTGCCCGGATACCTGATCCACGGCACCAACAAGCCTGCCGGAGTCGGTATGCGCGTCAGTCATGGCTGCGTCCGACTGTTTCCAGAGGACATCGAGCACCTGTTCGAGCAGATCCCGATTGGCACCGAGGTCCGCATCGTGAACCAGCCCTTCCTGCTTGGCTGGCAGGCGGGCGATCTGCTGCTGGAAGCTCATCCGCCGCTCGTCGAAGATGAGCGCGACTGGCTGGGTAGCCTGGAACCGCGGGCCCGGGCCAGCCTGGTCGATAGCCTGGAGGCCGCGCCCGAACAGGTCCCGGAGCTGGATGCCGAGCGGATTACCGTGATCGCCGGGGGGCAGCGTGGTTTCCCGGTTTCGGTTCTCGATGGGGGCTGGGACACGGCCAAAACGCTCCGAAATGCCCGCTGGGTCGAGAATGTGATCATCCATGAGCAGGTTGCGGACATAATATCTCCGTAATTTGTGACCCACTTTGCAGATTGATTATCAGGAAACCCGGATAAGTGCTTGATTATGTCTGGCCCGTGTGCCAGATTTACCGTGCTCGCCGTTGTGCGCAATGGGGGTGAGCAATGGGTTTTTTTGAGGGTTTCCGGCACTAATCCGGCGTTTTCAGTCGGGGTATCCAGCCTGTAGGGACCCGTAGCTAGCTGCGGCAGCTTCGGTGAGGAGGGAGCACCAATGCAGAGTCACGTTTTCCGTTGGCTGACCTTGTCAGCTTTTCTGGCTGTTTCCGGGCTGGCGCAAGCGCAGAGCACGGGCATTTCCTGGACCTACGTCGAGGCGGCCTATCAGACCACCGAATTTGATCTCGGCGTAGCCGATCTCGATGGCGACGGCCCATTATTCGCGGGTTCGCTGGCGCTGGGTGATTACATGCATGCCTTTGCGTCTTTCCAGAACAGCGCGCTGGACAACCTGTTTGGCGTCGATCCCGGTGACATTGGGCAGTACGAGTTTGGCTTTGGTTTTCATACGCCGGTTACCAAGCCCAGAAACGATCGTCTGTACAGCGATCGCATGAGCGCGTTTTTCAATGCGCAGTACCTCGGCCTGGATCCTGACACGGGTTCGGATGCCGATGGCTGGGGTCTCGATGTCGGCGTGCGCATGGTCAATTTCACGGCATGGGAATTCATCGGCAGCGCGGGTTACGAGAAATTCGAGAGCGTCGACGGCGAACTGACGCTGAAAGCCAGGTTGCTGTTCCAGATCATTCGGAACCTGCAAATCCAGGGCGGGGTCAACTGGAACGATAACCGTACCCAGTTGATTCTCGGCTTGCGTTACAACTTCCCTCAAGCGAGGCTGTTTTAAGGCTTGAGCTAATGCGTGTCTGACGCGGCATCCAGCGGGATCTTTGTCATCGAGGGCGCACCGGCCGGCGCGCCCATCCCCGTCTCTCGCGAAACCGTAACCGCATTCGTTGGGCCAACACCGCGTGGTCCGGCCGACATCCCCATCGCGGTTCGCAGCGTGGCGGAGTATCAGCGCCGTTTCGGGTGCCCGGACGCGCCCAGCCGCATGGAAGGCTACTTGCAGCAGTTCTTCGCGAACGGCGGCACGATGGCCGTCGTGGTGCGCGTTTGTCGGTCGCAGCAGCGTGCCCGCATTCATCTACCAGGTTCCAAAGGCACGATCAGCCTCGAGGCAGTCTGCCCGGGCGCATTTGAATTTCTGCGGGCGTCGGTCGATTACGACAACATCGATCCCGAACAGAGCAATCATTTCAACCTGGTCGTACAACGTCTGGCATCGACCACCCGGCCTGTCGTCGTGGAGCAGGAAATCTACCAGGCGGTCTCGGCCGAACCCGACGCGGCGGATTATGTTGGCGATGCCTTGCTGGAGTCCTCGCTGGTTCGTTTGCTTGGCACCTGCACCGGCCGACCCGCACGCACTCTCGGCGCGGGCGTGGCCGCTGATGCCGACTACGTCTACTCGGACGACTTGCTGGGCCCCGGAAATGCGCCCACGGACTATGACCTGGTGGGCTCGGCTAGCGAAGGCACCGGCCTGTTCGCGCTCGAGCAGGTGCCCTGCATCGATCTGCTTTGCCTGTTGCCGCTGTCGGCCGGCCAGACAGTCGGCCCGGTGGCTCTTTTCGCCGCGGAGCGGTATTGCCAGCGTCGCCAGGCGCTATTGCTGGTCGACCCGCCGCCCGGCTGGCAGACCGTGCATGATGTCGCCACCGATCGGCAGCAGCTGGGCTTCGACAGCCCGAATGTCGTGACCTATTTTCCACGGGCACGGGACGGCAACCTGTTGGGCGCCATGGCCGGCGCACTGGTCACCGATGATCGCGAGCAGGGACTGTGGCGCTCCGCTGCGCGGAGCTTGAGATTGCTGACGCCCAGTCAGCTCGAACCACGCCTGAATGAAGCAGACATCGCCGTACTGGCGCGTTTCGGGGTGAACGCGGTTGCGCGTGATGCCCGAGGCAATGTCCGTTTACACGGTCTGGTGACACGCGGCCGTCGCAGCGGCTTGTCGGCCGAATGGTCGAGCCTGCGTTTGCGGCGCACCGCATTGTTCATTTTGGGCGGCATTGCGCGCGGCAGTCGTTGGGCGGTGTTTCGGGCAGACGACGAGTACGCGCGGGCCGAGTTGCGGCAGCAACTGGTCAAATTTATGGAAGCGCTGTATCGCGACGGCGCGCTGAGCGGAGAGCACGGATTTCAATCCTGGTATCTGCGGGGTCCGGTCCGGGATGGTGATGGTTTGAGCATTGAGCTGGGCCTCGCCTTGCGTCGCCCCGGGGAATTCCTGTCTTTCCGGATTTGTCATTACCATGGTGACTGCGAAATCCGCGAGCTAGGCTGGCAGCCGGTGCTCGCCCAGGCGGTCTGACGGGGTCTTGCCGGTCTACTACTTCGCTTACGGTTCCAATATGCTGCCCGAGCGCCTGCGACGCCGGGTCCCGGGCGCGGCCCTGATCGGCCCGGCGCTGCTGCCCCATTTCAGGCTCGTCTTCCACAAGCGCAGCCGCGACGGCTCCGGCAAATGCGACATCCTGCCGGACAGCACTGCTGAAGTGTGGGGTGGTCTCTATGCCATGGCACTGCGGGATCGTCGGGCCCTCGATCGCGCGGAGGGGTTCGGATACCTGCGCCAGACCGTGCTGGTCCATAGCCTGGCATCAGCTGCCGTCCTCGAAGCCTTTGCCTATCGGGCGCGCCCCGGCGCGACAGATCCGGATCTGCAACCCTATGACTGGTACCACGGCCTGGTCGTGCGCGGCGCCGAATCCCTGCGCCTGCCGCCGGCCTACGTGCGAGGCTTGTGCGCGCGACCACGGTATCCTGACGCGAACCGGGCCCGCGCACGGCGCCACTGGGCCATTCTGCGAGCGGCCGACCGGCGCCGGCGACACCGGCAGGAGGGGTTTTACAAAATGCGGAAGCGTGAACGGCGTCACGCTGGAGGACGAGCCGCAAGACTATAAATAGACTCAACGCAGGAGGTTGCATGCCAGACAGCAGCATGACAAAGGACGCACTTCAAGCCGTTCCAAATCTGCAGGAGTACTTCCGTGACTCCCTCGACGCGGCCGCGGCTGCAAATCGTGTCGCGCTCGAAGACCAGACGATGCATTACGTCGTCAACTTGCTCACCCTGTTTTCCCGTTCCGAGGATTTCTACGAGGCTGGCCCCGACGGGCCGCAGTTGCGCCCGCTCGCGCTGATGCTGGCGGACGCGATGGATGCCAGCAGCGATGAGCAACGCAACTACTCGTTGCAGCGCATCGGCGATGTCGCGCTATTCGTCGCCGGCTTTTTTGCGGATGGCTTGCGCCGCGCGGTCGTCGACGTCGACTACTACGTCCATATGGGCGGCGGCGCCTACAACTCGCTGGCCGGTAGCATCCGTGGCACGTTGCGCGGCCGCGTACTCGGCGACGTGTTCTCGGAACTCTCGGCAAAATTCCCGGCGCTGGTAGATGTGCTGCAGGAGATGCGCGCTGCTGCGCGCGAGTGCGATGATCAGGACACGCTGCGGCTCTACGAGTTATGGACCAAAACCGGCAGCCCGCGCGCGGCGCGCCTGCTGCGCGATCTCGGCATCCATCCAATCAACCAGGCACGCACGACCTGGGAGCACTGACCCTCACGGCCATGCTGAGCGAACTGCAGGATTTCCTCGGCAGACTCAACGGCATCGAAGTGGCGGCCGATGTACGCGACTTCCTGGTGACTGACCCCGATGCCATCCGGCGGCTCGAGGGCCCCGATGCCCGAACCAGCGACGAAAAACTGCTGCTGCGCGAAGCCGAGGGCGCGCTGGAAATCTCCCTGTTCCTGGCGCCGGCACTGCTCGATCGACTCGATGAGTCGAATCCGCTGGAGTTACTCGATCACGACAACCTCGCTGACTTCTGCCTGGCACTCGAAGGCATCAGTCACTTCAACTATCTGCTGTGGAATGCCAGCGCCGGGCGGTCGGTCACTCGACTCGAGCTGGAAATGCAGGCTGAAGTCGACAAATACGTCAGCGCGAGGGTATTGGCGAATCAGGCGGATGGCTGTCAGTTTGACGGCCGGCTGTTCGGTCTGTTGTTCGATGATCCCCGATTCGACAGCGCGCTGTCAGCCGAGGAGCTCCATCGTTACGAGCATGCCTGCCGCTACGCGAGCTGGTATTGCCGCAGCCTGGAGATCCGCTTTGCGGCCGGGCTGCCGGAAGCAGCGATGCTGCAAGAGCTGCGCCAGTTTTTTCGGCTGCCCCAGCCGGACAAACTGAGCCATATCCACTCCGCCGCGTTCGTCTGAGCGGACCTCGTCTGCCGGCGTGGCATCGCCCGCGGCTATCTACTAAGCTCCTGCATCCGGTAACGGCCCAGGCCGATGGAGCAAGAAGATGAGCAGACGCGCCAAGAGTATTCCTGTCCTAGTGCTGACTATCGGCCTGATGGCCTGCGGTGGCCCGGGAGAACCGCCGGCGCAGCAGGCGGCCGCGCCCGCTCCGACCGCGCCGGTTGACGCTCCCGTCGCTCCGGCGGCGACCACCGCGAATCTGGCTGCCCTGGCCGAAGGCGAGCACCGGGCCGAGGGCAACGCGGCGCGCAACCGTTACCGGAATCCGGTCGAGACGCTGGAGTTTTTTGGCTTGCAACCCAACATGCGGGTCGTCGAAATCTGGCCAGCCGGTGGTTGGTACACTGAGGTGATTGCGCCGTTCCTCAACGAAGATGGCCAGTACATTGCCGCACACTGGGATCCCGAATCAGAAATGGAATTTGTGCGCACCGGCGTGGCGAAGTTTCGCGACAAGCTGGATGCGAATCCCGAACTCTACAGCAACGTATCCATGACGGTGCTGATGCCGCCGGACAAATGGGATCTCGCGCCGGAAGGTTCGGCCGACATGGTCCTGACCTTCCGCAATATTCACAACTGGATGCCGCGCGGCTACGCGGGCGAGATGTTTGCGGCGATGTACAAGGCCCTCAAGCCGGGCGGCATACTCGGCGTCGTCGAACATCGCGGCAATCCGGAGGTCGAGCAGGATCCGAAAGCGGCGTCGGGTTACGTCAACGAGGATTACGCCATTCAACTGGCCGAAGCCGCCGGATTCGTGCTGGAAGCGAAATCCGAGATCAACGCTAATCCGGCAGATACGAAAGACTACGATACCGGTGTCTGGACCTTGCCACCGACACTGCGCAAGAAGGAAGAGGACCGCGACAGGTATCTCGCCATCGGCGAAAGCGATCGTTTCACGCTGAAGTTCAGGAAACCGGAGGCGTCTGGCTGATCGCTCAGCCGCCGACCCGCAGGTATTCGAACAGCAACAGCAGCCCGGCGAAGCTGGCAGCGCCACCGCAAAACGCGGCGTAGCGGCGGCCGTCCTCGACTTTCGGCAGCTCTACCGCAGTGGCGACGGCGATTATGCCGCCTGCCAGGAACGCGAACCACAGCGCGAATGTCGTCCTTTCGATGTCGACGATCAGGCCCGTCAGCCAGCCGCACATCAGTGCGGCTGCCAACAGGAAACGCGTGAAGCGCTGATACGGCGCCGGCGCACGCTGGTAAAGCAGGTGGCAGAGTCCGGCAAAATGAATCGCCATCGCGGCGACGAAGATCAGCCTTGTGCCGACTCCCTGGTCCGCCTGTTCCTGCAGAATGTTGCCGATCAGAAAGCTGTAGCCAACGAAGCCGGCGAGCCCTACGGCAGTAATCGCCGATACTTGCCGGCCGCTCGTCAGGGCCCTTTGGTCGAAGAGCGCAATACCCAGGAACAGCATGAAGCCAATCAGGGCGACCACATAGGCGTGGTGTTCGAGATAGCCGTAAAAGCCACCACCAGTCGCGCTTAGCAACACTCGTTGATAGCCGGCCAGGTGCGGCAGGATGTCGACGAAAACATAAGCGATGGCGACTCCGGAGCTCGCGGCTACCCAGCGCCCGCCCGCCGTGTCGAAGAACTTCATGCGGCCGACGAATAGCAGCACGCTCGCAATCGCCAGTGCCCCGACGAGCGTGGGCGGATAGAAATTCATCCCGTTATCCGAGAAACATGCGGCACGCGGGGTTCCCCGTTTCGTCCCAGCAGGGATAACCGAGGTCGACCAGGTGCCGCTGGAAATCCGGCTGGTCTGCATCGGGGACCTGGATGCCGGCGAGCACGCGACCATAGTCGGAGCCGTGGTTGCGGTAGTGGAACAGGCTGATGTTCCAGCGATTGCCGACGGCCTTCAAGAAGGCCAGCAGCGCTCCAGGCCGTTCCGGAAATTCGAACCTGTAGAGTCGCTCGTCCTGCAGGCCGGGTACCTGCCCCCCTACCAGGTGCCGGACATGCAGTTTGGCCACTTCGTTCTCACTGAGGTCCACCACCGGATAGCCGCCATCCTCGAGCGCGCGGATCACTTCGGCGCGCTCCTCGGCGCCGCGATTCAATTCCACGCCGACGAATATGTTCGCGCGATCCGGGCTTGCATAGCGGTAATTGAATTCGGTGACATTACGTTTGCCAATCCGTTCGCAGAAGGCGAGGAAGCTGCCCTGCCGTTCGGGGATTTCTACTGCCAACAGTGCTTCCCGCTGCTCACCGAGCGCGGCTCGTTCCGCCACGTGTCGCAACCGGTCGAAATTCACGTTCGCGCCGCAGTTCACCGTGACCAGCGTTTGCCCGCTGAGGCCCTGCTCGGCGACCGCACGCTTCATGCCGGCGACCGCCAGCGCGCCGGCCGGTTCCAGGATGGTGCGAGTGTCTTCGAAAATGTCCTGGATTGCCGCGCAGGTCTCGTCGGTATTGACCAGCACGATATCGTCGACGTGCTGCTGGCAAACACGGAAGGTCTCGTCGCCAACCCGCCTGACCGCCACGCCATCGGCAAAAATGCCGACATGATCCAGCGTGACGGGCTGGCCCGCCTGCAGGGCAGCATGCATGCTGGCCGAATCCTCGGGCTCGACCCCGATTATCCGTGTGTCGGGGAACAGCGCCTTGATATAGGACGCGATGCCGGCGATCAATCCGCCGCCACCGACGGGGACGAAAATCGCGTCGGGCGGACCGTGGTGCTGGTGATGTATCTCCATGCCGATGGTGCCCTGGCCGGCGATGACCTCGGGGTCGTCAAATGGATGGACGAACGTCAGACCGTCGCGGGTGGCCAGCTCATGTGCATGCGCCTGCGCGTCGTCGTAAGCATCACCCTCGAGCACGACCTCGCCGCCGTAGCTTTCGACCGCCTCGACCTTGATCCGCGGAGTCGTAACCGGCATCACGATCACTGCGCGTACGCGCAGCTCCCGGGCGGCCAGTGCCACGCCCTGCGCATGGTTGCCCGCCGAGCTGCAGATGACACCGCGGCGCAGTTCTTGTTCGTCGAGTTGGCGCAGCTTGTTGTACGCGCCACGGATCTTGAAGGAGAACACCGGCTGGAGATCTTCGCGCTTGAACAGCACGGTGTTGCCAGTGCGCGCGGATAAACGGGGCGCCCGTTCCAGCGGCGTTTCGACGGCGACGTCATAGACGCGCGCCCGCAGGATGCGTTCCAGGTAATCTGTCACCACGCCGGCATTCTACCGCCGGTGGCAAATCGGTACCGGCTCAGTCAGTCGCCGCCAGCAGGTCGGCCATGCGCTTGATCAGTTGATCCGTCTTGTAGCTGGGCAGCGTGTACAGCCAGCCATTGAAGCGGCTGTTCAGGGCCGCGGCTCGCGCGGCCGGTCCGTCGTCGGCCCCGTCGGCAGCTTCACCAGCCGGCGCCGGCGGCTCGGTGGCCGCCGCCGCGAGAGCGACGAGGTAGCCATCCTCCGCGCGAAAACTGCGCGCTTCGATCGTGAGTCCGTCGAACGTGTCGAACCGGGTCAGGATCGGTCGCGCCGCCGGCCGGGGCTCCCCGCCCGCGGCGGTGACACTATCGAAATCCAGTCCGGC
>JAAUXY010173985.1_pt1 | contig 129902 bp, 132 predicted proteins | sample 7278121 | NCBI WGS metagenome assembly JAAUXY01 (sample SAMN14350117, study PRJNA611818) | marine sediment metagenome | isolation source: surface marine sediment (1.8m) | place: French Polynesia: Moorea | collected 2018-08
CAAGAATTGTTAGATAGGCCTGATCGGCTGCCGCGGACAGGCACACAATGAACGCCACCATGGCCGGAACATGCGTCCACGTCCAACGAAGTCTCATGACATATAACGCCCCGCAGCAGCGGCGGCACCGACTGGCGCGCGGGTTGCGTCTGCAAGCCGCGTGACAGGCGGTTCCGACGTCCGCTGCCTGCACTTGTTAGGCGGCATCTCTCCAAAGCTTGGACACGCGTTGATAGGTCTTCTCCGCCCAATGCTTGACGGCGGTGAAATCACCATCCCCACCAACCCCAAGGACGCGCCACGAATCATCGCAATGAAACAACAAATATTCTGCTTCGTCCTCATATCTGCAAATTGCCACGCGCGTCGTGTGAGTATTTACTTCTTCGCCTTGGAACGACGTCACCGTAGCGCCAGTGTACTTAACTGTTTCATCAAAGACTGCAAAGCAGATGACTTTCGCTCCATCGAGATACTCCGGTGAAGTCTCGAGGTTGCGCATCGTGCCGCCTAACGCCGACAACAGGCGCCGCTGAAGGCGGCCGGAGAAAGGCATAGGCCTTTCTCGGTCGCCTGCTTGTACTGGTTATGTGTTTCCTGCATCCGAGACGCCACGTATACGACTGAACCAATAGACTGCCGGGCCGAAAACCACCACCAAATTTACAAATGCTGGAGGCAACAGGATCACGCATAATGCCACGACAAGCACCGCCGCAAGAAGAAACCTAAAACGGAAACGCGCCCACATCTCCCAAACTGCAACAAGCCAACACATACCAGGGAACAAGGCAACCAATGCGAAGCCGACAATAACTGCCGGCGAGTTTTCTAGGTCCGGCCCAACCAGCATTAGCAAGCCACCAAGAGGTAAAGGTGATAGCAGGCCGCATGCTATGAGCCAATAGTACTGCTGCCCCGTTAACGTCACACGCTAACTCGTCGGAAACACATAACGCCAACAACAGGCGCCGCAGAAGGCGGCCGGAGAAAGGCGTAAGCCTTTCACGGTCGCCTGCTTGTACTGGTTAGGTGTCGAAGCCCTAAGCGCTGATAAACGCCAAATGGAACACAAAGCCCTAGTCATCTTTTTCCTCGGCTACACTGGGCGGCTTGAAACCCAACGTATCAAATAGCCTCCCCAACAGAAAAGGCACGATTAGTACTAAAAAGCCCCAAGCAATGCCGCGCCAAATTCCTGGGAGCGCTAGAAATAGCCGTCCGATCAACGACTCTGGGAAGATGTTGGTCGCGACTGGCACGCCAACACCAACAACCACTACATATATCGCGATCAGGACTAGCGGCCATCCAACGGGAGCTCGGATACCGCTAGTGGAGCTCATCCAGACACCTAACAGCCCTTATTCATTAGGGAAGGGTAGTTGAGATTCAAATTTGGAACTGCCATTTGTCGTTATCTACGCCTAAATGTCCGAAAAATCAAAGAACTTGATGGAAACCGTCTCGATCGATGAGCATCAACGGACCACAACAACGGATATAGTTTCTTATGTCAGTCAGTGAGCCGAGGGAAAACTCCACAAAAACCTTGGTTTAGCGTCTATATCGTTTCGGAGGAGGTTTTCATGATGTCCGATTCCGTTGTTGCCGGAAATGACACCGTGGATGATGTGCGGGCACCGATCGAAGGACGGCCGACGCGCTTTATGGACCAGATGCGTCTGCTCATGCGCGAGCGTGGCCTGGCGTACTCCACGGAGAAGACCTACCTGCACTGGATCCGTGCGTTTATCCGCTTCCACCACATGCGGCATCCGCAGGAGATGGGGGCTGCGGAAGTCGATGAATACTTGTCCTGGCTCGCCACAGTGCGCCAAGTGTCGCCGGCGACGCAGGGCATCGCCTTGAATGCACTGGTGTTCATGTATCGCCGCCGCTTCGCGCGAGATCTGGGCGACCTGAATTACTCGCGCGCCAGGAAACGCCAGCAGATCCCCCAGGTGCTGACTCATGCCGAGGCCATGCGATTGATCGACACCATGCGCCATCCCGCCAAGCTCGCTGTGCAGTTGCTCTACGGATCCGGTCTCAGGCAGGCAGAGTGTTTGAACCTGCGCGTGAAGGATATCGATTTTGGGATGGGCGAAATCGTTGTACGCATTGGCAAAGGGGGCAAAGACCGGCGCACTTTGTTACCGGATTCTCTCGTCGAGGATCTGCATCAGCAGGTCGAGCGCGTAAAAAACCTGCATCGAGAAGATGTTGGCCAGAGTTACGGCAACGTCTACATCCCGGGCGCGCTGGCGCGCAAGTACCCCAATGCGTGCCGCGAAACCGCGTGGCAGTTTTTGTTTCCCTCCCGCAACGTGGCCCCGGATCCTTATACGGGCGAGCTGCGTCGGCACCACCTGCATCATACGGTAGTCGGCAAAGCAATTCGACGCGCCGTGCGGCAGACGGGGATTCCGAAACACGTAACGTCACATACTTTTCGGCATAGCTTCGCCACCCGGCTGCTCGAGTGCGGCTATGACTTGCGTACTATCCAGGAATTACTCGGGCATACCGATATCAGCACGACAGAGATCTACACACACGTGCTCAATAAAGGCAGCCGTGGGGTGCAGGGCCCGCTTGGTTGAGGCGTGACGTGTGCTTTTGGCTCGCTAGACTTGTGAAGTAGCGCACCTACGCGGCGTGCACATCAACCCATTCACTAATGGAGCTGGGTTGCGGCACAGGGTCGCCATCCTCTCGCAATCCCTCAATGTGCAATTCAATCGCTTCGCGGATCAGCGACAAAACTTCATCGCGGGTTGCGCCAACGGATATGCACCCGGGCAGATCCGGTACGTAGGCCCCATAGCCCGTCTGACTCTTTTCGAGTACCACCAGGTATTTCATGTGAATCATTTTAGCTCAGCCTGCTTCAGGATGTTGTTGAGCGTTCCGGGCGGTACGTCCGCACCAAGTTTTCCCGCTACAGTCACCTTGCCGCGTTTGTGCGGATGCGTCAGTTGTCTATGACTGCCGCGAGTTCGCGTGACGACCCAACCATCAGCTCTTAGCAATTGCAACACTTGCCGGACCTTCATGGGCCCGGACTGGTGGGAAGCGTCCCAAGAGGCTATCGAGATTTCGGCGCGATTCGACCACTAAGGCCGATAACAATACGCGTAGTCCAGTTGCTCGATGATCTTCTCGCCCCACTTGGCGTAAATTGCCGGGCCGGGGTGAAAGCCGTCGTGAGCCATGTGCTTTGCATCCATCATGAAGTCGAGCGGCAGGAAGATGCAGTCGGCCTCACCTTCCACATCGCGGCGCAGGTCGGCGTCGAGCTGTTTCGCGCGGTTGCCAAGATACCAGCGCAGCGGTTGCGGTAAGGCCGGGAAGCCGTGCATCGGCGGCAAGCCGCTGAGGATGAACTGTTTGACGCCGAGCGATTGTCTGCAATGGTCGCGCAGCGCGGCCTGCTGCGCGCGCCAGTTCGCGCGCATGGTGCCGGACGTGACGTCATTGACGCCAAGCGATGTGACTACCACATCGAATGGCTCCGGTGTTTGGGCGCGCAGTGCGTTCAGCGTATCGCGCGTGTTCCAGCCGGTGGTCGCTAACAGGCGCCAGTGCAATTGAAAGCGCGGTGACAAGCCCGCGACGAGTTGGCCGGAAAGTGCTTCGTCCTGCGACTGCGCACCGACGCCGGCGGCAGCAGAGTCACCGGCAATTAGCAGCCGCAGGCTGGGACCGTCGCCCGTGACGCCCTGCCGTGCGCCGGGCGCTTCGGGCAGCCGGGGCGTGCGCTGGCGCGTGTGCAGGCCCTGCAATAGCAGCAGCGGCCCGAGACCGATGGTGGCGAGCAAATGACCCATGGGCGTTAGTGTGCCCGCGCAACCTGCTCCAGCACCATTGCCGGTTTGATGTCCCGCAGGCAGTTCAAATGCCCGAGCGGGCATTCGCGTTCAAAGCAGGGGCTGCAGTCGAGCCCGAGATACAGGATCTCGGCGCGGTTGGTCAGCGGCGGCGTGTAGTCCGGTGAGCTGGAACCGTAGATCGCGATCACCCGCGTGCCGGCCGCGGCGGCGACGTGCATCAGCCCGGAGTCATTGGTGACCGCAACGCTGGCAAAACTGAACAGATCGACGCTGTCTTCCAGGCGCGTTTCACCGCAGAGATTCAGGACGTTGTCACCACCGGCTGCACGAATCTGCTCACCGGCTTCGCGCTCAGCATCGCCGCCAACCACCCACACCTGCCGGCCGCGCGCGGTGAGCGTCTTGGCCAGCTCGCCGTAGTATGCCAACGGCCAACACTTCGCCGGGCCGTAGGCCGCGCCCGGCATCAGCGCGACGGCGTTGTCCTGCAAACCGAAGCGCTCTCGCAGCGCGGCCAGATTGTCCCGGTCCGACTGTAGTTCCGGCTGCAGTGGATCTGGCAGCGCTTCGTCCGGTTGGAGACCGAGCGCCATAAACCGTTTGACCGTCTGGTCGAGTGTGTCGCGATCGAGCCGGCGCAGATCATTCAATAAACCGAAGCGCATTTCGGTACGAAAGCCGGTGCGTCGCGGGATGCGGGCATAGAACGGCACGAGTGCCGATTTCGCCGAACGCGGCAACACAATGGCGCGCGTGTAACCCCGCTCGCGCAATTCGCGTCCCAACCGGCGGCGCTTGAAGAAACCCAGCTCACCGTGTGCGACATCGAGCGGCATCGCGTCGTGCACTTGGCGCATGCGCGCGAGCACCGGCACAGACCATGGTGGCGCAACCACATCGATGCGGCAGTCCGGATCGCGTTGCTTGAGCAGCATGAACAGCGATTGCGCCATGACCATGTCGCCAACCCAGGATGGGCCGACAATCAGATAACGCTCGGATTCAGACATTGCCGCCTGCGCGGTATGGCTCAGAGCAGGTCGAGATACCGCGGCACGCCGTGCTGCACGGGGAGAAATTCATCGCTGTAGCCCGCTTCGCGCAGGCCGCTGAGATCGGCTTCGGTAAAGCTCTGGTAGCTCCCCTTGAGGTGATCCGGAAACGGGATGTAGCTGATCTTGCCGCGGCCGTGCCAGTCGATAACCGCCTGCGCCACCTCGTTGAAGGTCTGGCTGCGGCCGGTGCCGGCATTGAAAATGCCCGACGCGTTGGGGTTCTCGAGAAACCACAAATTCACTTTCACGATGTCATCGACGTGCACGAAGTCGCGCCGCTGTTCCCCGTCGCCATAGCCATCACTGCCGGTGAATAGCCGCACTTCGTCACCTTCCAGCAGCTGGTTGTGAAAATGCCAGGCCACGCTGGCCATGCTGCCCTTGTGCTGTTCGCGCGGGCCGTACACATTGAAATAGCGCAAACCAACGATCTGCGATGGAGGTTTGGGTAGCAACCCGCGCACGTAGTTGTCGAACGCGAGCTTCGAAAATGCATACATGTTGATCGGGTGCTCGCAGGCCGGGTCGACACGGAATTCGTGCCCGGCGCCGTACACCGATGCGGATGACGCATAGATATACGGCACGCCCTGGTCGAGGCACTGGTGCAGCAACAGCTTCGAGAATTCGAAGTTGGTTTCCATCATGTAGCGCCCGTTCCACTCGGTGGTGGTACTGCAGGCCCCCTGGTGCAACACCGCCGTGGCACCGTTCAGCACGTCCACACCCGCGCGCATGCTCGCGAGGAACTGTTCCTTGTCGGCGTAGTCGCGAATCTGGCAATCCGCCAGGTTGAACATTTTCCGACCGTCTTCGAAATCCTCCACGATACGGATATCGGTCTCGCCCGCCGCATTGAGCCCTTTGACGACGTTCGCCCCAATGAAGCCGGCCGCGCCGGTGACGATGATCATAATTCTTCGAGTATGTAGACCGCGCCACAATACGGACACTTAGCCATGCCGCTTTTCTCGATTGGCAGATAGACCTTCGGGTGCGAGTTCCACAACGACATGCCCGGCATCGGGCAGGACAACGGCAGGTCGGCGCGCGTCACGCGGTATTCATTCTCGGCATTGGGCGGTATTTCCTGCGGCTGGGCCGCATTGGTCTCGGCGCTCAAGACGGGCTCCTGCATTCTGATTCTGCTGGCGGCAAGTATAGAACGGGCCGGAAGTCAGCCAAACACGCGTTGCCAGATGGCGATCACGCGGTCGGCCTCAGCGGCGACCTCGGCCTGCGGCACCAGCGTCTCGTCGCCGGCCAGCGACAGCAGGTGGGCGCGGCTACGGTAGTCGCGGTACGCATCCTGCAGGGCGTCGGCGTCGGCCGCCGGCAGCAGTGCGTTGCGGGCCAGCGCGTCGAGCTGGCGGATGTTGTCGGAAAACTCGGTGAGGTCGGGATATCGGTGCGCATCGCGCAGCACGAGGTATTGCACGATGAACTCGATGTCGGCGATGCCGCCGTGGTCCTGCTTGAGATCGAACCGGCCCGGCTTGGCTTTCGACAGTTCTTTGCGCATGCGCTCGCGCATGTCCTGCACGTCCTGTTTCAGCGCGTCGCGCTTGATGTAGTTGGCCAGCGCATGGCGGCGCAGGTTTTCGTAGGCATCGCGCACGATTGGATCGCCGGCCACGGCCCGGCTGCGCAACAGCGCCTGGTGTTCCCAGGTCCAGGCATCTTCCTGCTGGTAACGATCCAGCGCGGTGAGACTCGACACCACCAGGCCGGAACGCCCGCTGGGCCTGAGCCGCGTGTCCACTTCGTACATGCTGCCCGAGGTCGTGGCGAGCGTGAGCATATGGATAATGCGCCGCGTGAGCCGGCCGAAAAACACGGTGTTGTCCAGTGGGCGCTGGCCATTGGTTTCGGCGCGCGTTGCAGTCGAATCGTGAATGAACACGACATCGAGATCGGAGCCGTAGCCGAGTTCCAGGCCGCCGAGCTTGCCATAGGCCACAATCGCGAAACCGGCCGGGCGCCGTTGCCCATCGTCGTCGCACTCCGGCACGCCGTGTTTGGCGGTGAGCTCTGCCCACGCGATATCGAAAGCCGCCTGCAACACGTGTTCAGCGATATAGGTCAAACGATCGCTGACCTTCATCAGCGGCAGGGCTCCGCTGAGATCGGCCACGGCCACACGGAATGTGGCGGCCTGCTGGAAATGCGTCAGCGCATACAGGCGTCGTTCCGGATCGTCGTCACCGGCCGCCGCCAGTCGTGCCTGCAGGTCGGCCTGCAGGTCGTCCCGGTCCGGCGGATCGGTGAAGATACGGGCGTCGAGCAACTCATCCAGCAGCAGTGGTGCGGAGGCAATCTGCTGCACCAGGAACTGGCTCAGTGCAGTGAGGTTGACCAGTCGCTCCAGTGCGGACGGGTTTTCATTCAACAAGGCGAGATAGGCCGAGCGTCGCCCGATGGCTTCGACAATCTGCACGGCACCATCCAGCGCACGCGTTGGTTCGGCCGCGGCCGCGGCCACCCGGATCAGGTTTGGCATCAGCGCGTCCAGGCGTTGCCGGCCAGCCTCGTCCATGCGCCGATAGCCGCCACTCCCGAGCAAGGCCAGCAATTTTCGCGCTGCATGGGCCGGTTCATCGTAACCGAGCTCCTGCAGGCGCATCGTCAGCGTCGGCTCGTCGATGTCCGGCGACCACGCCAACGCAATCTGGTCGTCGGCGCCAGTGCCCTCATCGTCGCTGCCGCGGAACACGATCTGGTGGAAATGCGCCGCGACGATCTCGCGCTGTTGTTCCAGTTCGGCCGCGAGGCTGTCCCAGTCGGGATGGCCACAGGCAACCGTCAGGCGCAGCCGCGTGAGGTCGTCGTCGGGCAAATCGTGGATCTGCCGATCGCCAATCGCCTGCAGGCGATTCTCGGTCCGCCTCAGAAGCCGATATGCCGCAAGCAGCTCGTCCGCGACCTGTTGGGGCAGACATTGATGCTGCACGAGTTTTGGCAGCGCCTGTTGCAGCTCGCGCTCGCGCAGATCGGCAATGGTGCCGCCGCGCACCAGCTGCAGCGACTGCACGATGAACTCGATTTCCCGAATGCCGCCGCGGCCCAGTTTCAGGTTGCGTGAGTATTCCTTGCGCCGGCCTTCAGCCTCGATCATGGCTTTCATGTCGCGCAGTGCGCTGAACACGCCATAGTCGAGATACCGCCGGTAAACAAATGGGCGCAGGATTTCCCGGTCGAGATCCCCCGCCGGCGGCCAGTCGTTGACCACGCGGGCTTTCACGTACGCATAGCGCTCCCAGTCGCGGCCATGACTCAACAGGTAGGCCTCGAATGCAGCGACGCTGACAGCCAGTGGCCCACTGTCGCCGAACGGCCGCAACCGCGTATCCACGCGATACACGAACCCGTCTGCGGTCTGCTTGGTCATCAAATTGATCAACTGCTGCGCGAGCCGGCGGAAGTACTGTTCATTACTGAGACGCCGTGCGCCGTCCGTTTCACCCTGGTCGGTGTACAGAAATACCAGGTCGACATCGGACGAAAAGTTCAATTCCCGGCCGCCGAGCTTGCCCATGGCGAGGATGGCAAACGTCGCCTCGCTGCCATCTGCCTCCCGCGGCACGCCATGCGTTTTCTGCAGCTGGGCTGCGGCCCAGCGCAATCCCGCCCGCAGCGCGGCGTCCGCCAGCGCGGAGAGTTCGGCCAGGGTTTCCGGCACGTCCGCGCTACCGTCCAGGTCACGCCAGGCAATGCGCAGCAGTTCGCGATGCCGGAGCTGGCGTAGTCGGCGGTGGCATTCCGACTCGGCCAGATCTGCCTGAATTGCATCATCGAACAGCTGCCCCAGTTCACCATCAGCGAGGGGCCGACCCAGGCGGTCGGCCGCAGTGAGTTCGCCAAGGAACTGCGGATAACGCGCGACCGTGTCGGCGAGGTAACTGCTGCAGGCAATGATTCGTGGCAGTGTTGCCGCAACCGCAGGGCTCGAGCCGAGCGCCGACTGCAACTCGGCAGCCTTGCCGTGCTCCGTCACCCAGGCAGTCACGAGATCGTTGAGCCCGGCAGGCAGCGCCTCAGTTTTCGCGGGAGCGTCCACCGGCGCATGGTAGCGGCAGCACCCGGTTTGACGTAAGACCGGAAACTCCGGATGCCGATCTGCGACGCCTGTCAACCGATCCGGGGAGTCGCCGTTGGACACTCTGAACGCCGCGGGATGCGGCACGGATAGCCGGGCGACCGGTACCAAAAAAAGGAGTTTGGGATGAGCAAGGGAATTGTGATCGGCCTCGGCACCAGCTTGCTGGTTTGCGTTGCGGGCCTGGTAGCTCAGCCGGCCGTGGCGGCCGAATCCGGCGCGGACAACATTGTGCTGGCGGCGCGGGATGGTGCCCGCCGGGGCAACCCGAGTCGCGCCCAGCGCGGCAGTTCCGCGCAGCGGCGGCCGAGCGGCAGTTACGAACGCAACACGCGCGTGACCGGACCGAATGGTCAGCAGGGCACGCGCGAGCAGCGCGGTAGCTGGGATCGCAGCGCCGGCACCTGGGAACGCAGCAGCAAAACGACCCGACCCGACGGTCGCACCAGCAGCAGCCAGGTGCAGGGCCAGCGAACCGACACGGGCTACGAAAAGCGCGCAACCCGCACCGGTCCGAACGGCCAGACCGCAACACGCGATACGACCGTGACAAACGATCGGGAGAACCGTACCCGCACGCGCGACAGCGTGACCACGTTACCGGATGGCCGCACGGCGTCCAGCAACACGGTGACGCAGAAAAGCGATGATGGTTACACCCGTAACAGCACGCGTACCGGCCCGAATGGTCAAACCGCGACCCGCGATACAACGGTGACAAATGATCGCGCAGCCGGTACCCGCACGCGGGACAGCGTCACCACGCTGCCGGACGGTCGCACCACCTCCAGCAACACGGTGACGCAGAAGACCGACACGGGTTACACGCGCAGCACGACGCGCACGGGCCCGGACGGTCAGACCGCGACGCGCGATACCGAGGTGGTCCGTGATCGTGAATCGGGTAACCGTATACGCGACAGCGTGACCACGTTGCCTGACGGTCGCACGGCGTCGAGCAACGCGGTCACGCAGCGGACCGACGACGGCTACACGCGCAGCGTCACGAAGACCGGCCCGGAAGGCCAGTCCGCGACGCGCCAGACCACCGGCACCTGGGATCCGGAAACCCGCACCTGGAGCAAAGAAGCGGTTCGCACCGGTCCGGATGGCCAGGAGATCACCGCGGTAACCGACACCTCGGTCGAATTCGACGAGTAAGTCGCCGCTCACTCCAAAGACGAGCCCGGCACTGCCGGGCTTTTTTTTGCGCCGAATACGGTCCTGCCCTGCTTTGCCCCCGCGACCGGAGGTCTCTCATCTCCATGGCTCGCTGCGCTGCGCTTTACTTACGATGAGAGACCTCCGGTCGCGGGGGCGACTCGACGCGGTACCTCAGCGGGTCGTCATCAGTAAGGCGAGGTGAGCTACTGAGCACTGTGATGCGTGACGCGTCGTGTTGTGCGCGGGAGCGGCAGTGTTTTGTCGGAAGTAAAGCGCAGCGCAGCGAGCCATGGAGATAAGACACTGCCGCTCCTGCGCACAACGCCGGGGTGACATGCGTAGACAAAAAGAAGCCCCGCAATGCGGGGCTTCTCTCGTTTCGCCAAAGACAGCCTGACTTACATCATGCCGCCCATGCCGCCACCCATGTCGGGCATCGGCGGAGCGTCTTCCTTCGGCTTCTCGCTCACCATCGCTTCGGTGGTCAGCAGCAGGCCGGCGACGGAAGCTGCGTTCTGCAGCGCCGTGCGCGCAACCTTGGTCGGGTCGATGATGCCGAAGTCGACCAGGTCACCGTACTCGTCGGTGGCGGCGTTGTAACCGAAGTTACCCTCGCCTTCCTTGATCTTGTTCAGCACCACGGAACCATCTTCGCCAGCGTTGATGACGATCTGGCGCAGCGGCTCTTCCAGCGCGCGACGCAGGATGTTCACGCCGACGTTCTGGTCATCGTTGATGCCCTTCACTTTGCCCAGCGCGGACTCGGCCCGCACCAGCGCGACACCCCCACCGGCAACCACGCCTTCTTCGACCGCGGCGCGGGTAGCGTGCAACGCATCTTCAACGCGTGCTTTCTTTTCCTTCATCTCGATCTCGGTGGCCGCGCCAACCTTGATCACGGCGACACCACCGGACAACTTGGCGACGCGTTCCTGCAGCTTCTCACGATCGTAATCGGAGCTGGACTCTTCGATTTCGCGATTGATCTGCTCCACACGAGACTTGATGTCGGCCGGCTTGCCGGCACCGTCGATGATGGTGGTGTTTTCCTTGGTGATCTGGATTTTCTTGGCTTCGCCGAGATCTTCCAAGCTCGCCTTCTCCAGACTCAGACCGACTTCCTCGGAAATCACCTGGCCGCCGCTCAGCACGGCGATGTCCTGCAGCATGGCCTTGCGGCGGTCACCGAAGCCGGGCGCCTTCACCGCGGCGACTTTGACGATACCGCGGATGTTGTTGACCACCAGGGTTGCCAGGGCCTCGCCTTCGACATCCTCGGCGATGATCAACAGCGGCCGGCTGGCCTTGGCCACGCCTTCCAGCAACGGCAGCAGGTCACGGATGTTGGAGATCTTCTTGTCGAACAACAGGATCAGCGGATTCTCGAGCTCGACGCTCTGGTTTTCCGCCTGGTTGATGAAGTACGGCGACAGGTAGCCGCGATCGAACTGCATGCCCTCGACGACTTCCAGTTCGTTGTCGAGACCGGAGCCCTCTTCAACCGTAATCACGCCCTGCTTGCCGACCTTGCCCATCGCTTCGGCGATGATTTCGCCAATCGACTCATCGGCATTGGCCGAGATCGTGCCGACCTGTGCAATCGCTTTGTCGTCTTCGCACGGCTTGGAAAGACTCTCCAGCTCGGCGACCACGGCGACGGCGCCCTTGTCGATACCGCGCTTCAGGTCCATCGGGTTCATGCCCGCGGCGACGGCCTTCAGGCCCTCGCGCAGGATTGCCTGCGCCAGCACGGTCGCGGTGGTGGTGCCGTCACCGGCCACGTCGGAAGTCTGCGATGCAACTTCCTTCACCATCTGCGCGCCCATATTCTCGAACTTCTCTTCCAGTTCGATTTCCTTGGCGACGGATACGCCATCCTTCGTAACGGTCGGCGCGCCAAAGCTCTTGTCGAGAATGACGTTGCGGCCTTTCGGTCCGAGCGTCACTTTGACGGCGTCCGCCAGAATGTTTACGCCAGCGAGCATGCGCTGCCGCGCGTCGTCGCTGAACCTCACATCTTTAGCAGCCATTGATTGTTCCTCTCTCTAAAAAAACTGATGGCGGTGCGAGTGGCCTTAGCCCTCTATCACCGCCATGACGTCGTCTTCTTTCATGACCAGCAGCTCTTCGCCTTCGACCTTGACTTCGGTGCCGCTGTATTTGCCGAACAGCACCTTGTCGCCAGCCTTCAGGTCCAGCGCGCGGGTCTCGCCATTGTCCAGCACCCGGCCATTGCCGACCGCGATGACCTCGCCCTTGATGGGCTTCTCGGTCGCGCTGTCCGGAATGACGATGCCGCCGGGCGAAGTACGCTCTTCTTCCATGCGCTTGACGATCACGCGATCATGGAGCGGACGGATCTTCATGGTTAATCTCCTGATTTTATTAGGGTTTCCCCAAATTCCGGCCGCGTTTTATTAGCACTCGGCCACGAGGAGTGCTAATGATAGGGATGGCGTTCCCGATTTCAAGGCCCGTCCGGCGAAATTTCGCTACCGTGCAGGGGTCCCATGACAGGCCGGGGCCCCGGGGCTATGCTTCCTGCGACTCTGTCTGAGGGCCGAAAGACCTGGATGAACGCGGACATCCCGACAGCGGAAACTTTGCTGGTCCTGTGTACCTGCCCTGACGATGCCAGCGCATCGGCGGTGGCTACCGGCCTGCTCGAGGAGCGGTTGGCAGCCTGCGTGAACCGAATCAGTGGCGTGAAATCCTCATTTTGGTGGAACGGGCACATCGACAAGGACGAAGAAGTGTTATTGCTGATCAAGACCCGCGCCGGCTTGTTCGGGGAACTCGAGACGACAATCAAGCGTCTGCATCCTTATGACACGCCGGAAATCATCGGTCTGCCCGTGATGGTGGGCTCGGCCGACTACCTCGACTGGGTCGGGAGCGAGACGAAGTGCGTTTGATGCGATTTAACAGCCTGTTACTGCTGGGCCTCTGGTCGCTGGCTGTCCAGCCTGGCCTGGCAGCCGAGGACATCCTCAAGCCCGAGCAAGCCTTCCGCTACGAGGTGTCGGCCACCGCCGACGAGATCACGGTGCGCTGGGACATTGAACCCGAGCACTACATGTATAAGGAGCGCATGGGCTACCGGTCGCTCACCGATGGCCTGTCGCTCGGGGATGCCATCCTGCCGAACGGCAAACCCTACGAAGACGAGTTCTTCGGGCCGATGGAGATCTACCGCGGCCAGGCCGTGGTGCGTATCCCGGTGGTGGAACGCGCAGCCGGCATGCAGACCGCGGAACTGGAAATTCGCTCGCAGGGTTGTGCCGATATCGGCCTGTGCTATCCGCCGCAGAAATGGACATCGGCGGTGGCGTTTACCGGTGGTGGTGGCGGGACGCTGAACCGCCTGCTCGGGACCACCGGGTCAGGCCCGGGCGTCGCTGACGAACCCTTGCCCGCGGACGAGGCCTTCCAGGCGAGCATTACCGTGCTGGATCCCTTCCGCATCGCCATCGACTGGCAGATCGAGAACGGTTATTACCTGTACCGTGACAGCCTGTCGGTCGCCGCGCTGGGGAACATTGCGCAGCCGGGCCAACCGGTGATCCCGATGGGAACCCCGAAATGGGACGAAAACTTCGGCGACACCGAGGTGTTCTACGACGAGGTGCGCATCGAGGTACCGCTGACACGACCGAACCCGGCGGGCGGCCTGCTGGAACTCGACGTCGGCTGGCAGGGCTGCAAGGAAGACAGTATTTGCTATCCACCGGGCGTGATGACGCTGGGCGTGGATCTGCCGACCGCCACTGTGGGTGACCTGCCGGACGCACCGGCCCCGATCAGCGAGCAGGACAAGCTGTCGCAGCTGATCGTGCAGGGCAACCTGTTCCTGGTAATCGCGACCTTCACCGGGCTCGGTCTACTGCTGGCGTTCACGCCGTGCGTGTTGCCGATGGTGCCGATCCTGTCCGGCGTGATTGCGGGCCAGGGCAAAGACGTGACCACCGGTCGCGCCTTCGCGCTGTCACTGACCTATGTACTCGGCATGGCATTCACCTACACCATCGCAGGTGCGGCCTTTGCCGCAGCCGGTGGGCAGATCCAGGCCGCGTTGCAGAAACCCTGGATCATCATCAGCGTCGCCGGACTATTCATCGCGCTGGCCATGTCGATGTTCGGGATGTACGAGCTGCAGATGCCGAGCGCGATTCAGAGCCGGCTGACGAACGCCGGCAGCAAGCAGAAAACCGGCACCTTCGTTGGCACCGCAGTGCTCGGCGCGTTGTCGGCACTGGTGGTCACCACCTGCGTGGCGCCGCCCCTGGTAGCCTCATTAACCGTGATTGCGCAGGCCGGCGATATCACCCGCGGTGCGGCATCGCTGTTCGCGATGAGCATCGGCATGGGGATCCCGCTGCTGGTCATTGGCACGTCGGCCGGCCGGCTGCTGCCGAAGGCCGGCGAATGGATGAACAAGGTGAAGGGCGCTTTCGGCTTCATGATGCTCGGCCTCGCCGTGTGGATGCTGGAACGTATCCTGCCGGGGCCGGTGACGCTCGCGCTCTGGGGTGTATTGATATTCGTCGCCGGCGTCTTTCTCGGCGCGTTTACCACGCTGATGCCGGACGCTCGCGCGTCATTGAAACTCGGGAAAGGCTTTGGCCTGCTGGCGGCCTTCTATGGCGTGGCGCTGTTGCTCGGCGCCTTGAGCGGCGGGTCCGATCCGCTGCGGCCGTTGGCATTCACCGGCGGCGCCGTCGGCGGCGCGGCGCACGAGGAACTGGAGTTCCGGCCGGTGAAGACTGTCGCCGACCTCGAGCGTGAAGTAGCCGCTGCGCAAATGTCCGGCCAGCCCGTGATGCTCGATTTCTACGCCGACTGGTGTGTGTCGTGCAAGGAAATGGAACGCTACACCTTCACCGACGACCAGGTGCATGCAGCGCTCAACGGCGTCGTACTGTTGCAGGCCGATGTCACTGCGAACGATGCGGCCGACCAGGAACTGCTGGCGCACTTCGGCATTTTTGGTCCACCCACTATCGTGTTCTTCGACGGCTCCGGTGCCGAGCGTGATCAATACCGTGTGGTCGGCTTCATGTCGGCTGACAAGTTCGCCAGCCACGTAACGCAAGCCCTGCGCGGTTCCTGATGTCGTCCACGACACTGGCCGCAATCCGGCTCGTTTCGTTTGCGCTGATTTTTCTGCTGGCTGGCCTCTGGTTCGGCGCGCGGCTGATCAACCAGTCGGCCACGCCGCCACCTGTACCGAGCGCACCACTGGTCGAACAACTGCCCGCGATTACGCTGGGCGATCTGAATGAACAACCGCGATCGATCACCGAATGGTCCGGCCAGTCGCTGTTGATCAATTTCTGGGCCACCTGGTGTGCGCCCTGCCGTGAAGAAATGCCGTTGCTGCAAAGCCTGCATGAAGAACGCCGCGATCAGCCGTTCGAGGTCATCGGCATTGCCGCCGATCGCTTGCCCGATGTGGAACGTTTCATTACGGAAACCGGCGTGACCTATCCGCAATTGGTCGGGCAGCAGGAGGCACTGGACGTGGCGGAGTCTTTCGGCCCGGAAGTCCTCGGCCTGCCGTTCTCGGTGTTCGTCGGCCCGGCCGGCGAGGTGCTGGGCCTGCGGACCGGCGCACTGGATCCGGAAGAACTGCGCGACATCCTGGCGACCATGGATGCATTCGCGGCCGGCGAGGCCAGCCTGGCCGATACCCGCGCGCGACTCGCGGACGGCTAGCGTTTCTGTCAGCAATTTTCTGTATTTTGCCGCGAAAATAGTTAAACTTGCCGCCATCTGCCGGGTTTGAACCGTTTTCTGTCGATGGCGCGCATTCTGCTGCTGAATGGCCCCAACCTGAACTTGCTGGGTACCCGCGAGCCGGGTATCTATGGCGCGACGACGCTGGCCCAGATCGAACAGGACCTGGCCCAGGCGGCCGGCAAACTAGGCCACCAACTCGATTGTTTCCAGAGCAATTCCGAGGCCGAGCTGGTCGATCGCGTGCAGCAGGCGGCCGGCAATACCGATTTTCTGCTGATCAATCCCGGCGCGTTTACGCATACCAGCGTCGCGCTGCGCGATGCGATCCTGGGCATCGGCATCCCCTTTATAGAAGTGCACATCAGTAATGTGCACGCCCGTGAAGAGTTTCGGCGCCAGTCGTATTTTTCCGATATCGCGCTTGGCTCAATTACCGGTCTGGGTCCGCAGGGCTATGCACTGGCCCTGCAGGCCGCTGACCAGCACCTGCAAAGCCCTGATCCCTGAACCGAGGAGCCCCCGATGGACATCCGCAAGGTCAAGAAGCTGATCGAACTGCTGGAGGAATCCGGCATCGCGGAACTGGAAATAACCGAAGGCGAGGACGCGGTCCGGATCAGTCGGTACCCTGCGCCGGGGGCCCCGGTCGCGGCCATGGCAGCGCCCGCGCCGGTCCCGGTCGCATCACCGGCAGCGGGGCCCGCGCCTTCACCCGCGGTCTCGCCGCCAGCGCCCGTGGACGCCCCGGCCCCGTCTACCAATGGCAACGAGGTCCTCGCACCGATGGTCGGGACGTTTTATTCCTCGCCGTCACCGGATGCGCAACCGTTCGTGAAGGTCGGCGACGAGGTCGAAGTCGGCGATATTCTGTGCATCATCGAAGCGATGAAGATGATGAACCAGATCGAAGCCGACGTGGCCGGCCGCGTCATGGCGATCCAGGTGGAGAGCGGCCAGCCGGTGGAATTCGGCCAGGTCCTGTTCGTGATCGAGTAGAACAAGAACCAACTGATGCTGGAAAAGATCGTTATCGCCAACCGCGGCGAAATCGCGCTGCGGATCCTCAGGGCCTGCCGCGAGCTTGGTGTGCGTACCGTTGCCGTGCACTCCACGGCAGATGCCAACCTGAAACACGTGCTGCTGGCCGACGAGTCCGTTTGCATCGGCCCGCCGCCATCTGCGGACAGTTACCTGAACATGCCGTCGATTATTTCCGCGGCCGAGGTCACCGACGCGGTGGCCATTCACCCCGGGTACGGTTTTCTGTCCGAGAACGCCGACTTCGCCGAACAGGTCCACGACTCGGGTTTCGTGTTCATCGGACCGCCGCCGGATGTCATTCGCCTGATGGGCGATAAGGTCTCCGCAATTCGCGCCATGCGCGAGGCCGGCGTGCCCTGCGTGCCCGGCTCCGATGGCCCACTCGGCGACGACGCGGGCGAGAACCTGCGGCTCGCGCGGGAGATCGGTTACCCGGTGATCATCAAGGCCGCCGGCGGTGGCGGCGGCCGGGGTATGCGCGTGGTGCGCACCGAGGCGTCGTTGACGGTCGCGATTCAGACGACCCGGGCCGAGGCCCGTGCGGCATTTGGCAACGACGTGGTGTACATGGAGAAGTACCTCGAGCGACCGCGCCATATCGAGTTCCAGTTACTGGCCGACGGCCAGGGCAACGCGGTGCATCTGTTCGAACGCGACTGCTCCATGCAGCGCCGCCACCAGAAGGTGCTGGAAGAAGCCCCGGCGCCCGGAATCACCGAAGAGCAACGCCAGAGGATGGGTGAACGCTGCGTGCAGGCCTGTCTCGAACTCGGGTACGCGAGCGCCGGGACCTTTGAATTCCTGTACCAGGACGGCGAGTTCTTTTTCATTGAAATGAACACGCGCTTGCAGGTCGAGCACCCGGTCACGGAAATGATCACCGGCGTGGACATCGTCAACGAGCAGCTGCGCATTGCGTCGGGGGAAAAGCTGCGCTTCACTCAGGATGACCTTGCCCTGCGTGGACACGCGATCGAGTGCCGGGTAAATGCCGAGGATCCGAAAACGTTCGTCCCGTCGCCGGGTCGCGTGGAGCTCTGGCACGCGCCGGGTGGCCCTGGCGTGCGCGTCGACACCCACTTGTACAGTGGCTATAACCTGCCGCCCTACTACGACTCGATGATCGGCAAACTCATCGCCTACGGTGACAACCGGGAATCGGCCATTGCGCGCATGCGCACGGCGCTGAGCGAAATGGTCGTGGAAGGTATCAAGACGAATATTCCACTACACCTGGAAATCTGCCAGCACGGCGCGTTCCGGGCCGGCGGCACCGACATTCACTACCTGGAGAAGCGGCTGGGCCTCTGACCCACTGCCGCGCTGTGCCCCGCGCATGGAATGGCTGCAGGTTTGTATCCAACTCGGACGCAGCGACCCCGAGCCGCTGGTCGCAGCGCTGGAAAACCTCGGTGCCGCCGCAATCGAGTATCGCGACGCGGCGGACCAGGCCATTCTGGAACCGGCTCCTGGTGACATGCCGCTGTGGCGCGAGCTGCGCGTGCAGGCCCTGTTCCCCGCCAATGTTCCGGAAGACCTGGTGCGTCTCACCGTCGCCGCGGCGACCGGCGCGAGCCCGCTGCCCGGCATCGAGTTCACCCGGTTGCCCGAGCGTGACTGGGTGCGCGATTTCAATGCCAGCCTCGAGCCAATGTGCTTTGCAGACCGGCTGTGGATCTGCCCGACCCAGAGCGACTGTCCTGAGCCGGACGCCGCCAGCATCTTCCTCGACCCCGGCCTCGCTTTCGGCAGCGGTCATCATCCAACGACCGCGCTTTGCCTGGAGTGGCTGGCAGGTCGCGAAGCCGGCCGACGGGTCCTGGACTACGGTTGCGGGTCCGGTGTGCTGGCGCTCGCGGCACTGGCGCTCGGTGCCGGGCGCGTCGACGCGGTGGACAACGATCCGCAGGCATTGATCGCCACGCAGGACAATGCGGCGGCAAATGGGCTCGCCGATCGCATCGCTGTTTACGCGCCGGACGACCTGCCGCCGGCCAGTCAGTACGATGTCGTGGTTGCCAATATCGTCAGCGGCGTGCTGATCGACCTGGCCGCGGCTCTTGGACCCCGTTGCGAATCTGGCGCCGCCTTTGCACTCAGCGGTATCCTGATCGACCAGGCTGACGAGGTTCGCACGGCGTATTCGCGTTGGGTCCGCTTCGACGTGGTCCAGGAGCGCCACGGCTGGGCGTTGCTCAGCGGCATCGCCGGGGATTGAGAGTCCATGCACACACGCTGCCCAAATTGCGGAACGGTCTTTGGCGTCACCGCCGAGCAGCTCAAGCTGGCTCAGGGCGACGTGCGCTGCGGCAATTGCTCACAGATCTTCAGCGCGCTCGAGTGGCTGTCCGACGAGGAGAATGCAGGGGCATCAGAGGCCAGACAGTCGGTGGCCGTCGCTGACGATGCCCTGAGCGAATCAACCGGCGAGGCGGCAGGCGGCATCGACCTGGAAGAAGAAGGGCCGCTGGAATTCGACGCGCCCGAGGACACCTGGTCGAATTTCTTCATCGAGTCCATGCCGGGCGACCGCAACGCCGGCAAAACCCCCACGACGGATGCGGCGGAAGACGTGCAGCTCGACGGCGACCTGGAGTCCATTACCGCGGACCCCGACGAATGGCGGGCGATGCTGGCGGAGATCGATCCGCCTTCACCCTGGGGCGAGGACGCGGCGCCGTGGGAAGGCGATACGGACCAGCCGGAGCCTGGCGAAATCGATGTCGCAAGCGAAGTCACGGAATCGGCACTGACAGAATCGGATAGCGATGCACCCGCGTTCACCGAGGAACACGCCGAGGTCATTCTCAGCGGCGACTCGGTGTCCGAAGGCGGGTCGCTGTGGATCGACGAACCAGCCAATGATGAGGCCGCCGAGGACGAATGGCCCGAAGACATTCCAGTCTATGTGGTGGGAAACGAGAAGGCCGATGAATTTGGCGCGGAGCTTGAACAACTCGACGAACTGCCGCCGGCCTGGACCGGCGAAGCGGAGCCGGCCCGACCTTTGCATCGCGGCTGGCTGATCGGCGCGGGGCTGTTGATCTTATTGGCCGTGTTGCAAGTCGTGCATATGAATCGCGACGGACTGGCGACCAGCGCACGCTACGGGGACGCGCTGCGCGCTTTTTACAGCTTTTTCGGTCAACAGCTGTTGCCGAACTGGCCGCTGGACGTTTATGCCGTGCGGCGGGCCGAAGCCATCGCCGGCGGCAGCGCGACGAATGCCCTGGATATTTCCGCCGCACTGGAAATCACCGGCGAAGCACCGGTGGGGCTACCGCTGATTCGCGTCAGTTTGCGCGACCAATGGGCGAACGTCGTCGCAAGCCGCGTCTTCGAGCCCGCCGAATACCTCATGGAAGACCTGCCGGACGTCGTGCCGGGCGGCACGCGTATTCCGGTAAATATTAGTGTCGCGGACCCCGGAATCCAGGCACGGGGATACGTGGTGGATGTCTGCCTGCCTAACCGTCGGCTGGGATTGCGCTGCCAGCTGTCGCGCGACCCGTTCGTGCAATGATCCCCGCGCCGCGCATTGGCCCGCACCAACTCGACGGGCCCGTTGTCCTCGCGCCGATGGCCGGCATCACGGACGCGCCGTTCCGCCGCCTGTGTCGCGAACAGGGCGCCAGCCTGGCGGCGAGTGAAATGACCACCGCAGATGTCGATTTGTGGCAAACGCGCAAAAGCCGACAGCGCTTGTCGCTGGATGGTGACCTGCATCCGCGGGTCGTGCAGATCGCCGGCAGCGAACCGGAGCAGCTCGCCCGGGCCGCGCGGTTCGTCGTGCTCCGGGGCGCCGACATTGTCGACATCAATATGGGTTGCCCGGCGAAGAAGGTCTGTCGGCGCCTGGCCGGCTCTGCGTTGTTGCGGGACCCGGAACTGGTGCAGCGGATTCTCGATGCCGTGGTCAGTGCCGTGCCCGTGCCGGTCACGCTGAAGATGCGCACGGGTTGGGATCCCGACAATCGCAACGGCGTATCCATTGCGCGCATCGCTGAACAGACGGGAATTCAATCAATTGCAGTACATGGTCGCACACGTGCCTGCGCTTATCGCGGTAAAGCCGAGTACGACACCATAAAAAAGATCAAGGAAGCTGTATCGATACCGGTGTTTGCGAATGGTGACATCAACAGTCCCACGAAAGCCGTTGATGTTCTGTCGCGAACCGGCGCAGACGGAATCATGATCGGTCGCGCTGCAAGAGGAAGGCCGTGGTTTTTTTCACAAGTACTTTTTTACCTGCGCGAAAAAAAATTTCTGTCAACTCCCGCGTCAGCGATTCAACGTGATATAGTTCTTCGCCACCTTGACGCCATGTACAGTTTTTATGGTGAGCAACACGGCGTGAGGGTGGCTAGAAAGCATCTCGCCTGGTACTCCGAGCACATGGAGTCGGGACAACAGATCCGCCAGCGAGCGGTAAGAACCGAAACTGCCAGCGAACAGATGCGTTTAATCCGGGATATTTTTGCCGACCGCGGTGATGGGGAGAACGCGGAGTCGGTTTTCGGTCTCCCTGGGATTGGGGCAAGTGGCGCAGACATCGAAAAAGAAAACCGGGAAACGCAGGAAACATTCGAAATTCGCAGCACAGCTGGCCAGTGCGCGCAAACGTCCACTCCGGGACTTCACGGAAGAGGCCGTGTCGCGTTACTTCCGTGATTTGAATGGCCACAAACCAGGCGATCTGTACGACCTGGTACTCGGCGAAGTCGAGGCACCATTGTTTGGTGTTGTAATGGATTACACCGAGGGTAACCAGACGCGGGCCGCGGAGATCCTCGGCATGACCCGCGCGACGTTGCGCAAGAAACTCAAGCAGTACGAAATATTGGGCTGACCTATAGGGTCCGGGAAGAGCGCATTGGCGACGTACTCCAGGGCGCTGCTCAGCGTTTCCGACAAATCCGGCATCGTCGAGCTGGCGCAGGCGCTGGCGGCTCGTGACATCGAGCTGATTTCAACCGGCGGCACGGCCGCGACCCTGCGGGAGGCCGGCCTGAAAGTCACCGACGTGAGCGACGTCACCGGGTTCCCGGAAATCATGGATGGCCGCGTGAAGACCCTGCATCCAATGGTGCATGGCGGTTTACTGGGCCGGCGCGACGTGGACGCCGACACAATGGCCGAACGCGGCATCCAGCCCATCGACCTGCTCATCGTGAATCTCTATCCGTTCGAGGCCACGGTTGCGCGACCGGACTGCAGCCGCGCCGAAGCTATCGAAAACATCGACATCGGCGGCCCGGCAATGATCCGGGCGGCCGCCAAGAACCACAACTTCGTCGCGGTGGTCGTGGACCCGGCGGACTACCCGTCGATCAGCGAGGAACTGGATCAGCACGGCGAAATTTCGCCGGCGACCCGCCGCCAGCTTGCAGTCAAAGCCTACGGCCACACCGCCAGTTATGACGCGGCGATCTGGCATTACCTGAATCACCAGGAAGACAGCGACGCGTTGCCGGAACGTTTGCCGCTCAGCCTGACGCGGTTGAGTGAACTGCGCTATGGGGAGAATCCGCACCAGCGCGCGGCGCTGTATTCGCTACCGGAAAAAAGCGAAGGTAGCCTGATCGGCGCGCGGCAGCACCAGGGCAAGGAGCTGTCCTACAACAACCTGGCGGATGCGGACGCGGCGCTGGAATGCGTGAAAGCACTCGACGGCACGGCCTGCGTGATCGTCAAGCATGCGAATCCCTGTGGCGTGGGACTCGCTGACTCGCTGGCCGATGCGTATGAACGCGCTTATGCGACAGACCAGACGTCGGCGTTCGGCGGCATCATCGCGTGCAATCAACCGGTGGACGGCGCACTCGCACGCACTATCGTTGAACGCCAGTTCCTGGAGGTCATCGTGGCACCGGGATTCGATGCGGACGCGCTCAAGGCCTTTGCGGCCAAACCGAATATTCGCGTGCTCGAAACCGGTGCACTGGTACCCACGCCGGCCGGGCTGCGGCTGCAGCAAATCGAGGGCGGGATGCTGGTGCAGGACAAAGATCTGTTGGGGCTTGATCGTTCCCAGCTGAAAGTCGTGACCCAGCGGCAGCCAACCGAGCAGGAGCAGGCGGATGCGCTGCTGGCCTGGGAAGTGGTGCGCTTCGTGAAGTCGAACGCCATTGTGTACTGCCGGGACGGCGCCACGCTGGGAATCGGCGCGGGACAAATGAGCCGCGTAATCAGCGCGCGCATCGCGGCGATAAAAGCCGGTGAGGCGGAACTCACGCTGCCGGGGGCTGCCATGGCATCTGATGCATTTTTCCCGTTCCGCGACAGCATCGACGCGGCCGCGGAGCATGGCATCGCGGTGGTCATCCAACCCGGCGGCTCGATGCGCGACGCCGAAGTGATCCAGGCCGCCGACGAACACGGCATGGCGATGCTTTTCACCGGCATTCGCCATTTCCGGCATTGAGGCACACTCCATGAAAGTCCTGGTAGTCGGTGGTGGCGGGCGCGAGCACGCGCTGGCCTGGAAATTGTCCGGTTCACCCCAGGTCGACGAGGTGCTTGTTGCACCCGGCAATGCCGGCACCGCCGCGGAGCCCGGCATTCGCAATGTGGCCGTGTCCGCCGAGGACATCGATGCGCTGCTGGAACTCGCCACTGCCGAACGGGTTGACGTGACAGTCGTGGGGCCGGAGGCACCACTGGTCGCCGGCATTGTCGATCGGTTCACCGACGCGGGCCTGCGCTGCTTCGGACCGCGCGCGGCGGCGGCGCAGCTGGAGGGCTCCAAAGCGTTCACCAAGGAATTTCTCACGCGGCACAACATCCCGACCGGCGCATCAGCCAGTTTCACGGACACGGTGGCAGCGCTGGAATACCTGCATGAACACGGTGCACCAATCGTGGTCAAGGCGGACGGCCTGGCGGCCGGCAAGGGCGTCATCGTTGCGCAGACGCTTGCCGAGGCGGAGGCCGCCGTGCGCAGCATGCTCGACGACCAGGCGTTTGGGGACGCCGGCAGTCAAATCCTGATCGAGGAATTCCTGACCGGCGAAGAAGCGAGCTTCATCGCGATGGTCGATGGCGAACATATCCTGCCACTTGCTACGTCGCAGGATCACAAGGCCCGGGACAATGGTGACACCGGCCCTAATACCGGCGGCATGGGTGCGTATTCGCCGGCGCCGGTAGTCACGCCGGCGATCGAACAGCGCATCATGCGGGAAGTCATGCAACCGGCGGTCGCCGGCATGGCGGCCGAAGGCACGCCGTACACCGGTTTTCTATACGCCGGCCTGATGATCGCCAGCGACGGCACGCCGAAAGTACTGGAATTCAACTGCCGCTTCGGCGATCCGGAAACCCAGCCGATTCTGTTCCGCCTGCGCTCCGACTTGCTGGCGCTCGTCGAGGCCGCCTTGGACGGCCAGCTGGATTCAGTCAGCGCCGACTGGGATCCACGCATTGCAGTGGGCGTGGTGCTCGCCGCCGGCGGCTACCCGGAAGGCTATCGCAAAGGCGATGTCATCACCGGCCTGCCGGCATCACCACCAGAACACCTGAAAGTCTTTCACGCCGGCACGACACTCGACGACGGCAACGTGGTGACCAGCGGCGGTCGCGTGCTGTGCGCCGTCGCGCTCGGCGACACCACCGCCGAAGCCCAGGCCGAAGCCTACGAACTCGTCAGCCGGATCAACTGGTCCGACGTGTACTACCGCACCGACATCGCCTACCGCGCCATCGCCCGCGAACGCAGTTAACCAGCGCCGTTTCGGTGGGCCGCGCCGGCGATAATTCGCCTTGCTCCCATTTATGTAGGTCGCGGCGGCGAGTTATCGCCGCCACGGCCCACGGTATCAGCGACGTCAGCGCCGCGTTCGCGGACGATTGGCTGGTGCTCCCGGGTGGGTGGGGATATTGCTGGCCGGGACCGTCGCCCGACAGGGATGTCGGGCGCGAGCGTACAGGGACGTATTCACAGCGTGTCCCGGGCAGCAATATCGCCGGCCGCCCGGGTGTGATGGCATCAGCGCTTCATCGACTCGAAGAACTTGATGTTGGTCTTCGTGTCCTGCATCTTGCCGAGCAGGAACTCGACCGCGGCGAGTTCGTCCATCGGGTGCAGTACCTTGCGCAGCACCCACATCTTCTGCAGCTCGTCTTCCTCGGTCAGCAGATCCTCGCGGCGCGTGCCGGAGCGATTGATGTTGATGGCGGGATAGACGCGCTTCTCGGCAATCCGCCGGTCCAGGTGGATTTCCGAGTTGCCGGTGCCCTTGAACTCCTCGTAGATCACGTCGTCCATCTTGGAGCCGGTGTCTATCAGCGCCGTGGCCAGGATGGTCAGGCTGCCGCCCTCCTCGATGTTCCGCGCCGCGCCGAAGAACCGCTTCGGCCGGTGCAGGGCATTGGCGTCGACGCCACCCGTCAGCACCTTGCCGGATGACGGCACGACGGTGTTGTAGGCGCGTGCCAGACGCGTGATGGAATCCAGCAGGATCACGACGTCGCGCTTGTGCTCGGCCAGGCGCTTGGCCTTCTCGATCACCATCTCGGCCACCTGCACGTGCCGGCTGGCGGGTTCGTCGAAGGTACTCGACACGACCTCGCCGCGGACCGTGCGAGCCATTTCGGTGACTTCTTCCGGCCGCTCGTCGATCAACAGCACGATAAGGTAGATCTCCGGATGATTGGCCACCAGCGACAGTGCGATGTTCTGCAGCAGCATCGTCTTACCGGCCTTCGGCGGCGACACGATCAGGCCGCGCTGCCCTTTGCCGAGCGGCGCGCAGAGATCGATGATGCGCGCCGTCAGGTCCTCGGTGCTGCCATTGCCCTGTTCGAGCTTCAGGCGCTCTTTCGGGAACAGCGGCGTCAGGTTTTCGAACAGGACCTTGCTGCGCTGGTTGTCGGGCGCATCCAGGTTGATCTCGCTGACCTTCAGCAGCGCGAAATAGCGCTCACCGTCTTTCGGCGGCCGGATCAGGCCGGCGACAGAGTCACCGGTGCGCAGATTGAAACGCCGGATCTGGCTCGGCGACACGTAGATATCGTCCGGTCCGGCCAGGTAGGAACCGTCCGCGGACCGCAGGAAGCCGAACCCGTCCTGCAAGATTTCCAGCACGCCGTCGCCGAAGATGTCGTTGCCCTCTTTCGCATGGGCTTTCAGCACTTCGAAGATGACGTCCTGCTTGCGCGAGCGGGCCATGTTCTCCAGGCCCATGGATTCAGCCAGCGCCACGAGCTCACCAACCGGCTGCTTCTTGAGCTCGCTGAGATTCATCAGGTTCTCGCCCTGCTCCAGCTCCTCCCGCGAGACGACGTCGTCGGCTGTAAAAGTCGCGACCTCGTCGTGGTCCTGACGCCGCCGCCGACCCTTCTTCTTCGCCCCGCCGGTATTGCCGCGCGCGGACGATTTATTGGACCGGCCGCGGGCCGAGTTCCCCAAGTATCCCCTCATATCGATTCATCCAGAAATTGCGTTAGTTGGTTTTTGGAAAGCGCGCCGACCTTCTGTGCATGGGGCTCGCCGTCCCGGAACAGCATCAGGGTCGGAATACTCCGAATACCGTACTTCATGGCGACGGCCTGCACCTCGTCCACGTTCAGTTTGGCCACCTGCAACCGGTCGCCATATTCCTCGGCGACCTGCTCCAGGATTGGCGCGATAGCCTTGCAGGGGCCACACCACTCCGCCCAGAAATCCACCAGGACGGGCTTGCCGGCCTGCAGTACTTCGCTGTCGAAATTGTCGGTGGTAATTTGAACTATGCTCATTGTCTCTTCAGTCAGATCGAGGGTTGGGGTATCGGCCGTGGACGCCGCGCCCGGCTGGCGACGTAACGGCTCCTGGTGTCATGATGTCGCCGGTTTCCCGTGAACCAGACGGCTAGATAAGGCAAAATTCAGAAGCGCTTTCGAAGGTTCCTTCGAACGAACTTTGTCAGCGTGCGGGCTGCTGTCTTGGTGCGGGCGATCAAATTCGCCGCGAGTTGCAGTCAATTTGACCCTGTCCCGAGACGTTTTGCAAGTACCCATAGCCCCAATCACGTTGCAAAGGCATTAGCCAGAATGGCAGATGAAACACAGGTCCTGTTCACCGAGCTAGGACTCCGGCCCGAAATTCTGGCCGGCGTCACGGCGGCCGGGTTCACCACCTGCACGCCCATCCAGGCGAGCACGCTGCCACGCGCGCTGGCGGGACACGACGTGGCGGGCCAGGCACAGACCGGCACGGGCAAGACCGCCGCTTTTCTACTCGCAATTTTTCACCACTTGCTGAACCGCGAAGCCACGAGGAATCCCAAGGTGAGCAGTCCGCGCGCACTGATCATGGCGCCGACACGCGAGCTGGCTGTGCAGATTCACGCCGATGCACTGGTGCTGGGCAGCGGCACTGATTTGCGCATGACCGTGGTGTACGGCGGCGCGAATTATGACAAACAGCGCGATGAGGTATCGGCCGGCACCGACATCCTGATCGGCACGCCCGGCCGCCTGATCGACTACCTGAAACAAGGCTGTTACACGCTGAAGCACATCCAGACCGTGGTGCTCGACGAGGCGGACCGAATGTTCGACCTCGGTTTCATCCGCGATATTCGCTACGTGCTGCGGCGTCTGCCGCCGGCCGAGCAACGCCTGAACATGCTGTTCTCGGCCACGCTGAGCCAGCGCGTGCTCGAGCTGGCCTACGAGCACATGAACGATCCCGAGCTGGTGCAGATCGAACCGGACAAGATGACCGTCGATCGGGTTACGCAGATCGTCTATTTCCCGGCCAACGAGGACAAGCCGAAACTGCTGGTGGACCTGCTGCAGAGCATGCATGCGAATCGCACCATGGTGTTCGTCAACATGAAACGCGAGGCCGACTACGTGGCCCGGCTGCTGCAGGCGAACGGGTTCGGCGCCGAAGCGATTTCCGGCGATGTCCCCCAGCGCAAACGGCTGCGAATGCTGAAAGACTTTGTCTCGGGTGACCTGCCGGTGCTGGTCGCAACCGACGTTGCGTCACGCGGGCTGCACGTGCCCGACGTCAGTCACGTAATCAACTACGACCTGCCACAGGACGTAGAAGACTACGTGCATCGCATTGGCCGCACGGCGCGCGCCGGCGCCTCCGGCGATTCCCTGAGCTTCGCCTGTGAGACATACGCGTTCACGCTGCCGGAAATCGAGGACTACATCGGCCATCGGATCCCGGTGGGCTCTTATGACCCCGGCAACCTGCCCAAACTCGAGCGACCCGTGCCGGCGAAACCCCGGGGCGATCGCAGCCGCCGCGGCGGGTCGTCGCGCGGCAGGCAGGCCGACGTTCGATCACCGGGCGGCGGCAAGAAACGGCGGCGACGGCGCAAGAAGAAACCAGCCGATTAGCGGGCCGCGACCAGCAGATCCGCGAGGGCCGGATCGCCCAGGCCACTGATCGCCGCGTGCTGGCCGGTGTTCTTGTCCGGCTGGCGCGTGTCCGGACGACGCACCGCAAGCGGTAACGCGATGCCGAAGGCCGCCGCGGCATCGAGCACCGGCAGACTGTCGTCGACCATCACCGTCGTGTCTGGATTGAAATCGAGCGCGGCATGCAGTGCCGGCCAGAAGGTAGCGTGCTCTTTGGCGCAGCCGAAATCGTGCGCGGAAATCAGCTGGTCGAAATACCGATCGAGCCCGGCGACGCCACGCTTGATCTCCAGCGTCACGCCGTGCGCATTCGTTACCAGTGCCATGCGCAAACCGCTGCGCATGGCAGACAACAGGAATTCGCGGGCGCCAGGCAAGAAACGAATGCGCTGACTGCTGGCAGCTTTCAGACTGCGCAAGTCCAGTCGCAGCGTGTCGGTCCAATAGTCCAGGCAATACCAGTCCAGCGTGCCCAGTTTGCCCTCGTAAAGCGCGTAGACCTGCTCACGCGCGGGAGCGGGATCCAACCCACGGGCCCTGGCCACGCAGCGAGGTACGAGCTCGCGCCAGAAATAATTGTCATAGGCCAGGTCCAGGATGGTCCCGTCCATGTCAATCAGGATGGTGTCGATTCGTTGCCCGTTGAACATGCGATACCTGGCGCCGTTGGGGCCGTTAACTGGCTGGCCTATACTGCGCCCCTGCCGAGGGGGCACACAAGCAGATCGACGCCGGACCAACAATTCGTGCTTGCTGATTTGGACAACCTGCTGGACCCGGTGGTGGCTATCGCGCGATCGGCCGGTCGCGCGATTCTCGAAGTCTACGAGTCGGAATTCGAAGTCGAGACTAAAGCCGATCATTCGCCGTTGACCGCGGCCGATCGCGCGGCCCACGAGCTAATCTTGCGAGAACTCGGGCACCTCACGCCGGAGATTCCAGTCTGGTCGGAAGAATCCGCCGCGATACCCTACGAGGAACGCTGCCAGTGGTCGCGTTTCTGGCTGGTCGACCCCCTGGACGGCACCCGGGAATTCATCAAGCGCAACGGCGAGTTCACGGTGAACATTGCCCTGATCGAACGACACGAGCCGATGCTGGGCGTCGTGCATGTCCCGGTCCAGGCGACCGACTACTCCGCGGCGCGGGGGGTGGGCGCCTTTCGGGAGCGGGACGGAACGCGGCATGCCATTAAGGTAAATGGTCGCGCTCGCGATCCGGTGCGCGTGGTCGGCAGTCGCTCGCATCGCGGCGCCTCGCTGGAGAGCTTCCTGCATCAACTGGGCCCCCATGAAATGGTGCCGATGGGCAGTTCGCTGAAGATCTGCCTCGTTGCCAGCGGCGATGCGGATATCTATCCGCGACTGGGCCCGACGTCCGAATGGGACACAGCGGCGGCGCAGGCCGTGGTCGAATGTGCGGGAGGTTATGTCGTTGACCTGGACGGGCAGCCGCTGCAGTACAACACCAAGGCCGACGTGCTGAACCCGTTTTTTCTCGTCTACGGGGATCCGAACCGCGACTGGGTCGCCTACACCCGGTAGGCAATCCTTGCTAGAATCAAACGGCTTGCCCGACAGTGCAAGCAGTGGGCGGCTCGCCACTCCTCGGCGACCGATCTGGCCACACGCCACTGACTCCGGAATGCCGGGAGAACAACCAATCGGCGTGACGTCCGTCCGCTGCCGGAGGTCGGGACCATACGATGATAGACAACGTCGAAATCAACACATTTGGCAACTACGCCCGCCTGAAAGAACTCAGGATCGAGCATCGCGACCTGGACGTCGCGATCAGCGAGCTCTGCAAAAACCCCAATGCCGATCAACTTCGCGTACGCCGGCTGAAGAAGCAAAAGCTGCGCCTGAAGGACATGATCACGCAGTTGGAGAGCGAGCTCATTCCTGACCTGAACGCCTGACGGGCGGCGCGTAGCAAACCAGCGGGAGGGCGGCGCCTTCCCGACATCCGGGCACCGACCCCTGCCCGGCGTTGATTCTTGGCCCCTCAAAGCCGTAATCACGGCATGCATCAAACCTGTCGATAAAACTGACAGCATTTCGCCTGCGTTAAGTGGTTGTTTTCCGGGTGCTTCAGCCGCAGACCGTGACGCAGCGCACAGGCTCCGAGCACGACAGCGTCGCAATGCCTTACACCACGGCGCTGCGTCGGCACCGTAGCGTTAGAGCCGGAAAACCGGCGCGCATTCCCTGCCGGGGTTTTATCGTGACGCCGGTCACGGTTCTGACCCGTTTCGAGCGGGTTTTGTCAAATCGAACCGGTCGATACCAGTTGCTGGCACGGTATCTGCATCATATTCAGCGAGACACAACACAGCCATTTTGTATCTCCTTCAAAAAAACGCACAGCCAAGAGACAGGCCCAACAACAACAACAAACGGGCCACATAAAAATAATAAGAAAATACAATCCGCGCCCATCCCACCGCCCCTTCTTAGGGGCGGTTTTTTTTGCGCGGCCGATGCAGGTGCGGCGCCATTTTGCATTCCGGCATGCAGCGGGTATCGTCACGCGATGCTGCCCGTCGCTACGGTACCCGGCGATTCGCTTCCGGCCCTGTTCCTGGACCTGGACGGCACGCTGGTCGAGATTGCCCAGCAGCCGGAGCTGGTCCACGCCGATCCTGAACTGCTACTGATACTCGAGGATTACGAGGAGCGCTTCGGCAGCCTGGCGGTGGTCTCCGGTCGCGCCATTGCGGATATTGACCGGGTGCTGGCACCGCTGCAGCTGCCGGCGGCCGGCATTCACGGGCTCGAACTCCGGTTCGCTGACCGGCGCACGAAGTCCGTGGCAAAGGCAACCCTGCCGACCGTGGTACGCGAGCGTCTGCAAGCCGTAGCGAATCGTTATCCCGGCATGCTGCTCGAGGACAAGGGGCTTAGCGTGGCCCTGCATTTCCGCGCGGCGCCCGCGCACGAACCGGAGGCCCGGGCTGCAGTCGATCGTGAAATGGATTCGCTGGGCGATGACTTCACGCTCCAACGTGGCAAGATGGTGCTGGAGATCCGTCCGAATGGGGCAACGAAGGGAACCGCGGTTGCAGAGTTCATGCAGTGCGCGCCGTACGCAGACCGCCTGCCCGTCTACGTCGGGGATGACGTGACAGACGAAGACGCCTTCGACGTGGTCAACGAAGCGGGCGGCATGTCGGTCCGGGTGGGCACCGATGACATCGCTACCCGGGCACGCTGGCGACTCGACAGCGTCAGCGCGGTGCGACAATGGATCAAGGCAATCGTGCGGCAACATTCGCGGGACTGCGCATGAATAATCTCGATCTCGCCGTCGTCGGCAACTGCCAGATCAGTGCATTGCTTGACCCGCGGGGTCGCGTCGTCTGGTCCTGCCTGCCCCGGCCTGATGCCAACCCGGTATTTTGCAGTCTGCTGGAACCGAACGCGGGCAACGGCCGCGGCATCTATGAAGTCGAATTGATCGATTTCGCCCGGGCGGAGCAGGAATACATCAGCAATACGCCCATCCTGCAAACCACGCTCTACGACACGCATGGCAATGCAATGCGAATCACGGACTTCGCGCCGCGCTTTCTGATGTTCGGTCGCAACTATCGTCCGGTCATGCTGATCCGGTCGCTGGTGCCGCTGCACGGCTGGCCGCGGATTCGCATCCGGCTGCGGCCGGCAGGCGAGTACGGCGCCCGGGAACCCGACGTGACTCACGGCAGCAATCACATCCGCTTCATGCTGCCGGAAATGGTGCTGCGCCTGACGACCGATGTGCCGCTGACGGGAATCATGGAAGAGAAAGCCTTCGTGCTGACCGGTCCACAGCACCTGATCCTCGGTCCCGATGAGCCCATTCCGGAAGGCGTGGAGAAACTCGCCCGCGAGCATTTCGGTGAAACGCAGCGCTACTGGAAGAACTGGGTCCGGGGCCTGGCGATTCCGCTGGAGTGGCAGGAAGAAGTGATTCGAGCCGCGATTACGTTGAAGCTCTGCACCTTCGAAGACACGGGCGCGGTAATCGCCGCCATCACCACGTCGATTCCGGAAGCAGCCGACAGCGGCCGCAACTGGGATTACCGGTTCTGCTGGTTGCGGGACAGTTACTTCGTCGTACAGGCGCTTAACAGCCTTGGCGCTACCCAGACCATGGAGGCCTACCTGCGTTACATCCTCAATGTGTCGCTGGAGGCGGGCGATACGCTACAGCCCGTATACGGCATCAGCGGCGACGCTGAACTGCCGGAGCGCACCGTGGATAGCCTGTCGGGTTACCGGGGCATGGGCCCGGTGCGGGTTGGTAACCAGGCTTACCAGCAAATCCAGAATGACGTCTATGGCGCCGTGGTGCTGTCGGCGACACACTATTTTTTCGATTCGCGACTGTCAGTGCCAGGGCAGCTCGACAATTTCGAACGCCTGGAGGCGCTCGGCGAGCGTGCGGTGCAGCTCTTCGACCAGCCGGACGCGGGCATCTGGGAATACCGCGGTCGGCAGGTCGTGCACACGTTCTCCGGCCTGATGTGCTGGGCGGCTTGCGATCGCCTGGCCAAGATAGCCGCGCACACAGATCGCCAGGACAGGTGTCGCTACTGGATCGAAAAAGCGAATCAGCTGCACGCGGTGATTTGCCAGCGGGCCTGGGATGAAAAACTCGGCCACTTCGGCGTTGGTTTCGGCGAGCCGGACCTGGATGCAAGCCTGCTGGTGATGCCGAGCCTCGGTTTTCTGCCGGCCGATGATCCGCGCTTCGCCGCCACGCTGAGCGCGATCGAGAAGGAGCTGCGGCGCGGGAACCACATGATGCGCTACCAGACGCCTGACGACTTTGGTCACCCGGAAAACGCCTTCAACATTTGCACGTTCTGGTACATCGATGCCCTGACGTCGGCCGGTCGCCGGGACGAGGCACGCGACCTGTTCGAAAATATGCTGGCGTGTCGAAACGGTCTGGGATTGATGTCAGAGGACCTGAATCCCGAGACTGGAGAGCTCTGGGGCAATTTTCCGCAAACGTACAGCATGGTCGGCATCATCAACGCGGCGCGCCGGCTGAGTCGTGATTGGGAGGAAGTGCTGTGACACGGCTGGTGGCCATATCCAACCGCGTGGCCCGCCCCTCCGGCGGCGCGAAGTCGGCAGGCGGTCTCGCCGTCGGTCTGCTCGCCGCGCTGGAGGAACACGGCGGTGTCTGGTTCGGCTGGAACGGTCGCACCGTGGACGGCGAGCCGGGCGATGTGTCTCTGGAAGAAGTCGGTCCGATCACCTTCGCGACCACCGACCTCAACAAACTCTCCTACGAACTCTATTACAACGGCTTCTCAAACACCTCGCTGTGGCCAATCTGTCACTACCTGCTCGGCTTCTATCGCTATGAGCGCCGGGAGTTCGACGAATACCGGCGGGTCAATGCACTGTTCGCGCGCAAACTGCTGCCACTGCTGCAGCCGGACGACATCATCTGGGTCCACGACTATCACCTGATTCCGCTCGCGTCGGAACTGCGTCGGGCCGGCGTGACCCAGCCGATTGGCTTTTTCCTGCACACGCCCTTCCCGGATATCGAGGTGCTCAGGGTTCTGCCGGTGTACCGCCAGCTGCTACGCGCACTGTGCGCGTACGACGTGGTCGGTTTTCACACGCCGCGGGACCTGAAATGTTTCCGGGACGCCATCGAGGAACGCGATATTGGCGGGATCGACAACGCGGACCGCCGCGGGTTGTCGCGCCCACCCGTGTCCGACGTATTCCCAATCGGGATCGACGTGGACGCGTGCCAGACCCTGGCCGTTGAAACCGGAGAGAAAGACAACGTGCGCCGTATGGTGCGTCATCTCCACGGCCGCGAATTGTTGATTGGCGTGGACCGTCTGGACTACAGCAAGGGCCTGGTCAGTCGCTTCCTGTCATTCGCCCGACTGCTGGAAAACTACCCCGCCAACCGCAATCACGTGTCCTACATCCAGATTGCGCCGACGACGCGTTCCGGGGTACGCGCCTACCTGGAGATCCGTGAGGAACTCGAACGGCTGGCCGGCAAGATCAATGGCCGGTTCGCCGACGTCGACTGGGTGCCGATTCGCTACCTGAATCGCGCCTTCGATCGCCCTACGCTGATGGCTTTCTTCCGGGAAGCGAATGTCGGGCTGGTCACGCCAGTACGCGACGGCATGAACCTCGTCGCCAAGGAATTTATCGCGGCCCAGGACCCGGAAGACCCGGGCGTATTGGTGCTGTCGGAGCTGGCTGGCGCCGCCCAGGAGCTGAGAGACGCAGTTCTCATAAATCCCTACGATCGCGACGGCGTTGCGGACGGCATGCACCAGGCGCTCAGCATGCCGCTGGAGGAACGCCGGGAACGGCATCAGCGCATGCTCGAGATTCTCCGGCGCAATGACATCACGGCCTGGCGCACGCGCTTCATCGATGCCTTGCTGGCGGCCCGCCGAGACCGCACTAACAGCTCCTGATGACGCAGCTGCTCGCGGACATCGGCGGCACGAATACGCGTTGCGCGCTGTCCGCCGCCGGCGCGCCAATGCAAATCAGAAAATTCCGTAACGTCGAGTTCGACGGCCCGGCCGAGTTGCTGTCCGCGTACCTGGACGGTCTTGCGGAGGAATCGCGACCGGTTCGTGGCTTGTTCGCGGTCGCGGCGCCGATCCGTTCCGACGAAATCCGCATGATCAACATTGACTGGCAATTCTCCAGGTCCGATCTCCAGAGCCAATTGCAGCTTGACGGCCTGCAGCTGCTGAACGACTTCGAAGCACTGGCCCATGCCTTGCCGGCGTTGTCGCCGGCCGACCTCGTGCAGGTGGGCGGCGGCACTGCAGCAGCGGGCAAGCCGAAGGCCGTGCTCGGGCCGGGTACCGGCCTTGGCGTGGCAAGCCTGCTGCCGGTCGCCGGCGGCTGGCAGGCCATCGCCGGCGAGGGCGGGCACGTCAGCTTGCCGGCCTGTGACGACCGGGAGGCCGACATCATCCAACAAGTGCGACGTCGCTTTGGCCATTGCTCGGCGGAGCGTTTGATTTCGGGTCCCGGGCTGAGCCTGATACACGCCTGTTTGCACGGCGAGCCGGAGATCGAACCAGTCGCGCTCGGCGCGCTGATCGATGCGGACGACCCGGCGGCACTGGACAGCCTGGAGTTGATGTGCCGCTTGCTGGGCACCGTGACCGCGAACCTCGCGCTGACGATTGGCGCTTTCGGCGGCGTGTACATCGGCGGCGGTATTCTGCCGCGCTACCCGGAGTTCTTTCTGAACTCGGGTTTTCGCGCGCGCTTTGAAGACAAGGGCCGCTACAGCGACTATCTGCGCGCGATTCCAACCTGGTTAATCACCGCGGGCGATCCGACCCTGATCGGTCTGAATGAAAGGGCGCGCGGCTAGCGCTCATTACCTTCCATCTGGTCGTTGAGTTGCTGCATCCGGTCGCGGTTGAGGTCGTCGACCTGCTCGGCTTTGTCCAGCGTGCTGGTCAATGGATCGAACACGGATTCTTCCAGCGGCTTCGGCTCTTCACGATCACCGCTGCCACAGCCGCTTCCCAACAGCACGAGCAGGCAGGTAAGGGAAACCCGCAAGACGTGGTCAATCATTGTCCCTCCTCATCGAGTTCCGCAAGAAACGCCGTGAGTTCGCGGCAGATCAAATCAATATTAGCCGTGAGTCGATGGTCGCCATCGACCAGCAGAACACGTGCACCGGTGCGCTTGCCGTACCGCACGCTGCCGGCAAACGGCACGACGTCGTCGTGCCAGCCGTGCACGATCTGCGTGGGATACGCAGCGACGGCGTCGAGAGCCGGCAACATCTCCTCCAGCGGCGGCAGGTAGAAAGCCGGCGCCAGCAAAAACATCGCCCGCACCGGCACGCGCGCTGCCGCGCTCAGGGAAACGAAGCCACCCATACTGCTGCCGACCAGCACCGGCGCGCCGGCCAATTCCTGACAATAAGCCACCAGTTTGTCGGCCCGTTCACGGGGATCAGCCATGCCCTGGTAGTCGAGCGACTCGACGTCCCAACCCTGTGTGCGGACGGCCTCCGCCATGGCACGAATCTTGGTTCCCCACGGGCCACTTTCCTGCCCATGCGAAAAACACACCTGGCGAAAACTCATTAGCGTCTGCCTCCCGTCAACTCCATACTAACCGAAGCCATGACAGATTCCGGGGAACGACAGCGCAGTGACGGTTGGCAGTTCTGGGTCGACCGCGGCGGCACGTTCACCGACGTGATCGCGCGCCGACCCGACGGCCAGCTCATCGCGCGCAAACTGTTGTCGGAAAACCCCGGCCAATATGAGGATGCCGCCGTCGCCGGCATTGCGGCGTTCCTGGCCGACACCGAATCTCCGGCCCGGATCGACTCGATCAAAATGGGCACGACCGTCGCAACGAACGCGTTGCTGGAACGGCAGGGCGAACCGGTCTTGCTGGTCACGACCCGCGGCTTTGGCGATGCGCTGCGCATCGGTTATCAGAATCGGCCGGACATCTTTGCCCTGGACATCCGCCGCCATCGCAGCCTGCACGCGGCCGTGATCGAGGTGGACGAACGGGTCAGCGCCACCGGTGAGATCCTCCAGCCCCTCGACACAGACGCGGTTCACGCCGCGTTGTCCGCACACTTCAAAACTGGTTTCCGGGCCGTCGCAATCTGTTTGCTGCACGGTTACCGATACCCGGCGCACGAACGGCTGATCGGCGAGCTGGCAAACGCGATCGGTTACCGGCAGGTCTCCCTGTCCCACGAGACCAGTCCGCTGGTGCGATTCGTCAGCCGCGGCGATACGACTGTTGCCGATGCGTACCTGTCGCCGGTACTGGATCGCTACACCCGACGGCTCGCCGACGCACTGGCATCGCGCAACCTTGCACCGGGGCGCCTGTTGTTCATGCAAAGCAATGGCGGCCTCGTCGACCGTGATCATTTCCGAGGCAAGGACAGCATTCTGTCCGGCCCCGCCGGCGGGGTGGTCGGCATGGTCGCGGCCTGCGACGGCGTGGGCACCAATCAGCTGATCGGTTTCGATATGGGTGGCACCTCCACGGATGTCGCGCTGTACGACGGTGCTTATGAGCGCATCAACGAAACCGAGCTGGCGGGTGTTCGGCTGCGCGCACCCATGATCCGGATTCACACGATAGCCGCCGGCGGCGGTTCAATCCTGCGCTTCGAGGACGGGCGTTTCCAGGTTGGCCCCGGTTCAGCCGGCGCCGACCCGGGGCCGATGTGCTATCGGCGCGGCGGCCCGTTGACGGTGACCGATGCGAACCTGTTGCTCGGGCGCCTGCTGCCGGAGTTCTTCCCGGCCGTGTTTGGCCCGCAGGCTGATGAGCCACTCGATCCTGATGGCGTGCGAACCGCCTTCGAGCGCATCAGCAACGACATCGAGCGCAGCAGTGGCGAGCGCATGACCGCGGAGCAGGTCGCGGCCGGGTTCATCCATGTCGCGGTCGACAACATGGCGAATGCAATCAAGACGGTTTCCGTCCAGCGCGGGCATGACCCGGCGGATTTCCTGCTGTGCTGTTTTGGCGGGGCCGGCGGCCAGCACGCCTGCCAGGTGGCAGATGCGCTCGGCATCCAGACTGTGATCCTGCACCCGCTGGCCGGCGTGTTATCCGCCTACGGCATCGGCACCGCGTCGTTGCGCGTCTACCGAGAGGCAGCGGTCGACCACGCACTGAACGAAGCCGCTGTCGGCGAGCTCGAGTCGATCGTCGCAGACCTGTCTCGCGAGTGCGTCGCGGAGTTAGAAGAACAGGGCGTGCCGGCCGCGCAAACGGTCTGGTTGACGACCCTGCAGCTGCGCGTGCCCGGCACCGATACCAGCCTGCCGGTGATTTGGCAGGAAGATGTCGCGGCCGCCGCGGCGGAATTTGCCGCGGCCCATCAGAAACGCTTTGGATTTGCTGCGCCGCCTGGGACACTGCAAATCGATTCGCTGCGTCTGAGCGCCGAAGGCATGGCTGATGCACCGACCATGACTGGCGCGCCGGCGGCTCCGGCAGTGCCGCCGGCACAGCGAGAGGCCGCGCTGTTCATTGACGGGGCCTGGCAAACCGCAGCGATTTATCGCCGCGATGAGCTACCGGCCGGCAGCGCGATGGATGGCCCCGCCATCGTCACCGAGGAGAACGCCACCACGGTCGTGGATCCCGACTGGCGGCTGACCGTGGACGACGCAGGTCGCCTGCGCCTGAACCGTCACCGTACCCGGTCGGGTGCCGCATCGCGCACCAACGGCGCGGATCCAATCCTGCTGGAGATCTTCAATAACCATTTCATGAACGTCGCCGAACAGATGGGCGCGGTACTCGAGAACACTGCGCATTCGGTGAATATCAAGGAACGCCGCGATTTTTCCTGCGCGGTGTTCGATGCGGCCGGGCAGTTACTGGCCAACGCGCCGCACATTCCGGTGCATCTCGGTTCGATGGGTGACAGCGTGCAGGCCATCCTGCAGTCAGTCACAGTCCGACCCGGTGATAGCTGGATGCTGAACGACCCGTATCGGGGCGGCACGCATCTGCCCGATGTCACGGTGGTAACACCAGTTTTCGCCGATGACGGCGAAACGATGCTGTTCGTGGTTGCCTGCCGCGCGCATCACGCGGATATCGGCGGCATCAGTCCCGGCTCCATGCCGCCGTTCAGCCAACGCATCGATGAAGAAGGCGTGCGCTTCGATGCGTTTTTGCTGGTGCGCGACGGGGAATTTCACGAGCAGCAGCTGCGGCAGAGACTGGACAGGGACTCCTACCCGGCGCGCAAGCCCGACCGGAATGTGGCGGATCTGCGGGCACAGCTCGCCGCGAACGAAAAAGGCATCCGCGAATTGCAGCAAATGCTCGCACATTTCGGCGAGCCAACCGTGCTGGCATACGCAGGACACGTGCAGGACAACGCCGAGGCTGCGGTGCGCGCCGTCGCAATCCGGCTCCGCCCCGGCCAGGGCGAATGCCACCTCGACGATGGCAGCATGGTTCGGGTGTCCATCGAACCCGATCCGCACACCGGCCGCGTGCTAATCGATTTTGCCGGCAGCTCCCCGCAGGTGGCCGGCAATCTGAATGCGCCAACCGGTGTCGCGCGCGCCGCGGTGCTATACGCGTTTCGCTGCCTCGTGGACAAGGACATACCGCTGAACGCCGGCTGCCTGCGACCCCTTGATATACGCGTCCCGGCTGGCAGCCTGCTCAATCCGGTAGCCCCGGCGGCGGTCGCCGCCGGCAATGTGGAAACGTCGCAGTGCATCGCGGATGCACTGTTCCAGGCCATGGGGGTGCTGGCGGGCTCGCAGGGCACGATGAACAATCTGACGTTCGGCGATGCCACCTATCAGTACTACGAAACCATTTGCGGCGGAGCCGGCGCCGGTGCGCACTTCGCCGGCACCAGTGCGGTACACACCCATATGACCAACTCGCGCATTACCGATCCCGAGGTGCTGGAAAACCGTTTCCCGGTGTTGCTGCGGGAATTCGCCATTCGGCGCGACAGCGGCGGCCTTGGGCAGCACCCCGGCGGCGACGGCGTGGTGCGGGCAATTGAATTTCGCAGTCCGATGAGCGCCGCCATTGTTTCCAATCATCGTCGCAGCGGTCCGGCCGGACTGGCCGGCGGCGAATCGGGCAAGGCCGGCATCAACATGGTCGTGCGCGCCGATGATCGGGTGGAATACCTCGGCGCCGTCGACAGCACGGAAGTCCTGCCCGGCGACATGCTGGTAATCGCGACGCCGGGCGGCGGCGGTTACGGAAAACCGGGCTAGCTGCATGCTTTTGATTTATCCTCGCCCACCGTGAACTGGGAAATCATTCTGGTCCTCGGCATCCTGGTCGGTGCGCTGGTTCTTTTCATCAGCGAGATCATCCGCATGGACCTGGTCGCCCTGCTGGTCCTCGGCACCCTCGCAATCACCGGGCTCGTGTCTCCCAGCGAGGCATTTTCCGGCTTCAGCAATGCCGCCGTGATCACGGTCTGGGCCATGTTCATTCTCAGCGACGGCCTGACGCGTACCGGGATCGCGGAAATCCTCGGCCAGCAGGTGATGCGTATCGCGGGTCGCAAGGAGATTCCGCTGATCGTCGTGATCATGATCGTCTGCGGCGGCATGTCATTCTTTATGAACAACATCGGCGTGGCCGCGCTGATGTTGCCGGTGGTGATGGATATCTGCCGGCGCACGGACACCCCACCGTCGATCCTGCTGATGCCGATGGCCTACGCGACGCTGCTGGGCGGCCTGAGTACGCTGGTTGGCACCCCGCCGAATCTGCTCGTCAGCGGCGCGCTGGCCCAGGCGGGCGAAAGACCGTTCGCGCTGTTCGATTACTTTGGTGTCGGCTTCGGCGCCATGCTGGCCGGCGTGGGATTCATCGCCCTCATCGGTCGAATGATCCTGCCGCGCAAGGACCCGACCGCACAGTCGCAACGCAGTCAGCGCAATCTGCGCGCGCAATACGGCCTGCAGGAAAGCACCTTCGTGATGTCCGTGCCACGCGGCTCGGTCCTGGTCGGCAAAACCCTCGCCGAAAGCCGGCTCGGCACCGCGGCCGGTTTGCTGGTAATGGCGCTCGAGCGCCAGAACGAGGTCGACACATTGCCGGCACGCAAGACCACGCTGCAGGGTGGTGATCGTCTGCTGGTGCAGGGTCGCGTCGACCGGTTCGAGGAACTGCGCCATTGGAGCGAGCTGGTGATCGAACGCGAGGCGCCGGTGACCGAGACGCTGATGGATGCGCAGATCCAGCTGGCCGAAGTCACGATCGCCGAGGATTCCTCACTGGTAAAGGAGCTGGTCGCGAACGCGGATTTCCGGCGCCGGTTCCGCGCCAGCGTGGTGGCACTGCGCCGGAACGAACAGATTCGGCGCGCGAACCTGGGCCGGATCCCGCTGCGGGTCGGCGACGTCCTGCTGTTGCAGACCGGGGAGGAAGACCTCGAGGCGCTCGAAAAGAGCCCGGAGTTCGGCGCGGTCGAACCCGTGACCGAGGTGGACCTGTTGCAAACCTACAAGTTGCAGGAGCGCATGTTCGTCGTGCGTGTGCCGGAGGAATCGAAGCTCGATGGCGAGACGCTGGCCGAGAGTCGGCTGGGCGATGCGTTCGATTTCCGGCTGCTCGGCCTGTTCCGCGACGGCAAACTCGAAATGATGCCGGATCCCGAACGCGAGATTCTGTCCGGCGACCTGTTGTTGATCCAGGGCCAGCCGGAGGATCTGGACGTGCTGCGCGGTTTGCAGGAACTGGAAATCGGCCAGGTAATCCCGCGCAGCCTGGAAGTGTTCGAGTCGGAACGCCTGGCGACCGTCGAAGTGACGCTGGCACCGCAATCGGATCTCGCCGGTCAGCGGGTGGGCGACGTAAATTTCCGGGACAAATACGGCCTGGAGCTGTCCGCGATTCTGCGCTCCGGCAAGGCCATTCGCTCCGATCTCGACAAGCAGGAATTGCAGTTCGGTGATGCGCTGTTGCTGGTCGGCCCCAGGCAGAAACTGCTGCTCCTGAACGAGGACCGCAATCTGCTGGTGATTACTCCGATTGGTGCGCCGCCGGCGGATACGCGGCGCGCGCCACTGGCGGCCGGCATCATGCTCGCCGTCATCGCGGTCGTGCTGGCCGATCTGCTGCCCATTTCCGTGGCCGCGGTCGTTGGCGGCAGCGCCATGATCCTGACCGGCTGCCTGACGATGGAACAGGCCTATCGGGCGATCGACTGGCGCGCCGTGTTTCTGATCGCCGGCATGCTCCCTCTCGGCATTGCCATGCAGGAAACCGGTACCGCAACCATGCTCGCGAACAGCGTCATGGCGGCACTCGGCGACCTCGGACCGTGGCCCGTGATCATGGGTCTCTACGGCGTAACTGCACTCGCTACGATGATCATCCCGACCGCCGCGCTCGTGGTGCTGATGTCACCGATCGTGCTGAGCGCCTGCGCCGACATGGGCATCATGCCGCAGACGGCGATGATGGCAGTAGCCATGGCAGCCTCGGCCAGCTTCACCAGCCCGATCTCTCACCCGGCCAACATCCTCGTCATGGGCCCGGGCGGCTACAAGTTCTCGGACTACATCAAGATCGGCGTCCCGCTAACGCTGGTAATCTTCGTCGCCGTCATGCTGCTGCTGCCGGTGTTCTGGCCCATCACGCCGCTCGACCAAGTCGCCGGTCCGTAACGTGCTGCATACCACTCCCGCGACAACTCGGGCGATGTTGGTGTCGATTGCTCTCGTCGCGGAGCGTGGACGGGGTAATTGGCGGATGCGACCGTCGCCCGACAGGGATGTCGGGCGCGAGCCTACAGGGACGTATTCACGGCGTGTCGCAGCCGGCAATTACGCCGGCCGCGCAACACGGTGAGTCACGGAATCAGAATCGTCGAACCCGTCGTGCGCCGCGCTTCCAGGTCACGATGTGCCTGCGCGGCGTCCTCGAGCGCGTAGGTCTGGTTCACATTGATCGTCACTGCACCGGATTCCAGCGCGTCGAACAACGCACCAGTCGCGTGCTCCAGATCCGCACGCGTGCGGATGAAATCAAACAGGGTCGGGCGGGTCAGGAACAGTGAACCGCGCTTGGCCAGCTCCATCGGCGAGAACGGATCCACCGGACCGGTCGCATTGCCATAGCTGACCATGGTGCCGTGCGGCCGCAGGCAGTCGAGCGACTGCATGAAGGTATCGCGACCCACCGAATCATAGACGGCCGCCACACCGCCACCACTGAGTTCCCGCACGCGCCCGACGAAATCGGGCGCGTCTGCCGGTACGACGTCGGTGCAACCTTGCTCCCGCGCAATTGCCGCTTTCTCCGGACTGCCGGTTACGCCAATGACCCGCACATCCTTGCTCGTGCCCCACTGCGACAGGATCTGGCCCACACCGCCTGCCGCGGCATACACCAGCACGCAATCACCCGCGCTCACCGGGTAACTGCGATGAAGCAGGTACCACGCGGTCAGACCTTTGAGCATGGCCGCCGCCGCGGTCTCATCCGTAACGGTAGCCGGTAGCCGGACGAGCCGTTCGGCGGCATATACCCGTTGCTGCGCATAGGCTCCGGGGGGCAGACCAACCCAAGTCACCCGGTCGCCAGGCTGCAGGGTGTCGACGCCGGCGCCGACGGCCTCCACCACGCCGGCGGCTTCGGTACCCAGCCCGGCCGGTAATTCAAGTGGGTAAAGGCCGGATCGGTGATAAGTGTCGATGAAGTTCAACCCGATCGCCGTATGCCGAACAAGCACCTCGCCGGCGCTCGCTTCCGGTACCGGTACCTCGCGCCACTTGAGCTGTTCCGGCCCGCCGAATTCATCGATTTGTATGGCCTGATTCACAACCGTCTCCACCTGCAACCGCATTGTTCGCGCTGTGCCCGCGCTGCCGCTGAGTATAATGCCGCTGTCTGTCTCGCCGGCGCGACGCCGGCTCGTCGATCACAACAAGCAAGAAGACCAGCAACAATGCCAGAAACAATCGTTATAGCCGGCGCGGGGCATGCGGCCGGTCAGACCGCCATATCCCTGCGTCAGGGCGGGTTCGAGGGCGCGCTGATCATCGTGGGCGAAGAGACGTATCCACCGTATCAGCGACCGCCGTTGTCGAAGAAATATCTCGCTGGCGAAATGGAACTTGAGCGGCTGTACCTGCGCCCCGAGAAATTTTATGCGGGCCAGGATGTCGAATTGCGACTCTCGACCCGGGTCGACGCAATTGATCGCGACGCGCATCGCATCGCGTTGAGCGACGGCAGTGAAATTGCCTACGACAAACTGGTTCTCGCTACCGGCAGTCACGTGCGCCGCCTCGATTTACCCGGCGGGGACCTGCCGGGCGTTAATTATCTGCGCAGCATTGCCGACGTACAGGGCATCCAGAGCGGCTTCCAGCCGGGCGCACGCCTGGCGATCATCGGGGCGGGTTACATCGGTCTCGAGGTCGCCGCGGTTGCGGTAAAGGCGGGCCTCGCAGTTACGGTATTCGAGGTCGTCGATCGCGTGATGGCTCGCGTGGTCGCGCCGGAAACATCCGAGTTCTACGCGCGCGAACACCGTGCCGCCGGCGTCGACCTGCGGCTGAGCGCACCCGCGATAACTCGTATCGAAGGCGACGACGCCGTGCGGGCAGTTGTCGATGAGAATGGCGACAGCATGCCGATCGATATGGTGGTCATCGGTATCGGGGTCTTGCCGACGACCGATATCGCCGCGGCCGCGGGATTGGCATGCGACAACGGCATCGTCGTGGACGAGTTCTGTCAGACCGAAGATCCGGACATACTTGCAATCGGTGATTGCACGAATCACCCGAATGCGCTGCTTGGCGGGCGCCTGCGACTGGAATCGGTGCACAACGCGCAGGAACAGGCGAAAACGGCCGCGCACACGCTGCTCGGCAAGCCGGTTGCCTACGCTCAGGTGCCATGGTTCTGGTCCGATCAATATGATCTGAAACTGCAGATCACTGGTATCGCCAAAGGTAATGAATCACGCGTCGTCCGTGGCAACACGGCAGACCGCTCATTCGCCGTGTTCTATTTTGATCAGGGACGGGTTTCGGTCGTCGAGGCGATCAACAGCCCACGTGAATTCATGGTTGGCAAGAAACTGATAGCTGCCGGTGCCGAACTGGATCCGGCCGCCGTTGCCGACCCCGAATCCGACATCAAGGCCCTGACCGCCGCGGCCCTGGCCTGACGCTACAGCGTGTGCGGCTCGAGTTTGAGGTAACCGCCGGGCGCCGCCCCGCCCGTTTCCTGCCATTCCTGGTAGCGACCGGCGAAGTCAGTCAATGCGCCGGTCGCGCCGACCACGCCCTGGAAGCGGCCGATCTGGAGTCGCTCGGTCAGCGGAAATACACTGGGCGTCGGCGCAAAAGCGCCGCTGAACAGCGCCGACCATGCCGCGTCCTTCAGCATCGGCCAGTAGTCATCGGAACCCACGAGGAACAGACTGCCATGCCCGGGCCAGTCGATAATCCAGGCACTGTTGGCAAACAGGCGGCCGCGGAACAGGGTGTTTTTCATCGACACGGCTGACAGCTTCACGGCCAGCGCGTTTGCCCCACCCTGTTCCGGTTTCAGTACGGTGACATTGACGCGCGCATAGCGGAGCGCCGGATCTGAAAATCCCCCGCCCAGGTCACCGCCCAGGCCCAGCAGCGACCTTGGTTCGGCCCCGCTGCCACGCGCAACCGAATCCAGGATGGTCAGCCGCGTGGGTTCGTCGGTCTGTAACGAAAAGCGCGGTTCGATGCGCTCACTCGGATTCCAGATCACCACCATCGCGCCGGCCAGGACGCCGGCGAACAACCCGAGGAACGCAACCAGAATTCGCATTACTTGGATCTCAGGGTCGTGGCCAACAGGATGCGGCCTTCGGTGGTGCCATCGGACATTTGATTCAACAGCTCCCAGGTTTCCGTGTAGCTGCCGGTAAGCCGCGCGAATTCTTCTGTGCCGCGCAGAATCCTGCCGTGTCCGCCGGGAGCCGGTCCGGCCGTGATGCGGTAACGCTTGCCGGCGGACCAGAAAGCCCGGGTGTTGGCAGGCAACATCCAGCCGTCGCCCGCGCGCAGCGGCGTGAGGTTCGCACTGTCACGCTGACTCATCAGCATGCTGCCACGGCTGGGTATCAGCAGGACCCAGTCGCTCTGCGACGCGGTCCCGCTGCGATTGCCGGTGGTTCGCGCCGCGATGCCAATGACATTCTCGGCCACGTCCCGCAAGCGAAACAGTTCGGTAATCGTGATCGAACCGCCGGCGCTCAGCAGAAATGCGGTCGAGTCAGCGACGCTGGTGAGCAGGCCAGGATTACCGGGCACCGCCAGGCGATCCTGGGGCCAGCGAATCAGGAACTGCTCCTGGCGGCCACCGTTGTTCAGAACCTCGATAGACGACGGGAACCGCTCATGATCTGGCAGCGGAAATATCGAAGACAGGCCCACGCTCAACGCGAGTCCGGCAACAAAACTGAATAGAAACGCGCGCATCATGTCGTTTCAGCCGCCGGTGCTTGCATCGATACTAAACGCCGTCCGCACACGCGTACAAGCTTATTGACATGGCTTCACTCGAAATACCGCTCGAGAAATGCGGGAAAATCCAGCGTATCGGCCGCCTCGAGTTCTGCCTGGCGCTCGTGTGACGCGCGGCTTTCCTGCACAAACTTGTCCTGTTGGGCGTTGAGTTCCGGCGGTAGCTGGCGGAAATAGTCCGTGTAGTCGGTGCTCAGGCGCATCGCGTACCGGAACAGTGGCTCACCTGTTTCGCGCAGCTCGGCCAGCAATCGCGCCGAAGGTGTCTGCTCCGGGTCTTCCAGACTCCGCGCGTACTCTCGTGCAGCATCGCGATATCCGGAGGCACCGCTCGAGTCCAGCAGTTCACTGACTGCTATGACGCCTTCGATGATCTCTCGACCCCAGTCCAATAGTGCTACGTCGCGACCGTCGCAGTTGAGTGCCAGGCCGGGTTCCCGGCCCCGTTGCGCGACGAGCGCCTGATTGCGCTGGTTGGCCTGCGCCTCCGCGTCACTGATCGGGGGGCTGTTGCGGAACAGGCAGTAAAGCAGAAACGCCTCGACGAAACGCGCCTCGCGCTGATTGATGCCAACCGGATCGAACGGATTGACATCCAGTATCCGTAACTCGACGTACTCGATACCACGCCTGCCCAACGCCAGCGTCGGACGTTCGCCGCTGCGCGCCACGCGTTTCGGCCGTATGGTGCTGTAAAACTCGTTTTCAATCTGCAGTTCGCTGGCATTGATTTGCCGGTAAATGCCGTCGACGAGAACGCCGATCTCGCGGTAGTCGGCATTCTCGGTACGAATGGCCCGGTCGAGATCGGTGATGTACTGGTCCAGCGTGTTTGCAGACACCTGCAGGCGTGCCTGGTCGATATTGTGGTAACCAAGATCACTCATGCGCAGCGACGTCGCATGGGGTCCATAGACGGTGCCGTAATCCAGCTCGTTCAGGCCCGACGTCCTGCCTTGCAGAAAACTGCGACAGACTGCCGGCGATGCGCCAAACAGATACATCAGCAGCCATCCAAATCGCCGCACGTTGCGCACGACGCCGAGGTAATGGGCCGACTGGAAACCACCGGGATCGCCAGAGTGCTGCTCGGTCTCCTGGAATAACGGCCAGAAGGATTCCGGTACCGAGTAGTTGTAGTGAATCCCGGAGATGGCCTGCATATGGCGACCGTAGCGATAGCCCAGCCCCCGGCGATAAGTGGTTTTCATGCGGCCAATGTTGGAGCTGCCGTACTGCGCCAGTGGGATATCGGCCTCGCTGCGAATCATGCAGGGCATGCTCATGGCCCACATGATCTCGTCATCGATATGGCTGCAGGTGAACTGATGCAGGTCGCAGAGAAACTGGATGGCGTGCCGCACATCCGGCACTGGCGGTGTAATGAACTCCAGCAGTGCTTCGGAAAAATCCGTTGTAATGAACTTGTTGGTCAGCGCCGAACCCAGTGCTTCCGGGTGCGGCGTGTCGGCAATGTAGCCGTCCGGCGAAACCCGCAGGCTCTCTTTTTCGATGCCACGCAGGGAGCCCGAGTGCAGATCGGCGCCGTCCAGCGCAACCAGGCGTCGTTCGAGGGTTTCCCGGGCGGAGTCTGAGGCGGAGTGCCGACTGCTCACGCCGTGGATCCCCCGGACGGGCCGCTTGCAGGGAACGCGGCCCGTGAAATAAGGTCAGACAAGGTACGCGGCTCGCCAGAAGTTCTGGCCGGGAGCATATATTAATGAAAGTCGCCCGTCTGCTCTTTCCGCTGGTGTTCTTGTGTCTTGCCGAGCCGGCGCTGGCATTGCGCTGCGGCAACAAGCTGGTCAGCACCGGCGATCCCAAAGCGAAGATCCTCCGCTTCTGCGGTGAGCCGGTATCGGTCGAGCGTCGCAGCATCATCCGGGGCGGCATCCCCCGCTATAGCAGCAGTGTCCGCACCCATGGGTCGCGCTACGAAAGCAGCAGCGAGCTGCTGATCAATACCCACTCCTACGTCGAAGTCAGTGTCGAAGAGTGGACCTACAACTTCGGGCCACGCCGACTCATGCGCGTCGTGATTTTCGAGAACGGCCTGGTCCGGAAGGTCAAACAACTCGGCTACGGCTATCGTGAGTGAATGTCGTCGCGAGTCGGCGATTCGAAAGTCTCGAGAAAAAAGTCATCCAGCACGCTGCGCAGCCGGTAGTCGGCGATGAAGCCGCAGTGACCACCATATCTTGATATCTCCACACGCAGCGCCGCGGGGCTGGCGAGGCGCTCCACATCGACAATCGGAATGACCGGGTCATCACGAGCCAGCAGCACCCGTGTGGAAATCTCGAGATTCGCCAGGCGCTCCCCGGTGATCGCGTAGCCCTTCAGGTAGGTCATGAGGTCGGGGAATTCGGTGTATTCCCGCACGAAGAAGTCTGTCATGCCCTGCAGCGTGCGAAACCGCCCGAGATCGCCGAAGCGAAAATAGCCAGGGTGCAATAATCGTTTTCGCTCCAGCGACCGTCGCCACTTGCGCAGAAAGTAGTAGCGATAGAAGAACCAGCCGCCGTCCAGCGCGTACATGGTGGAAATCGGATCGAGCACCGGGCAGACCGCCGCAATGCGCTGTAGCTGTAATCCAGCAGCGGGCGCGGCAACCGCGACTCGCAGAGCGAAGTTGCCACCCAGCGAATAACCACCCAGGAATAGCGGCTCGTCCGGATAGCGCCGCTGCACCCAGGAGATGGCGCCGACGACTTCATCCAGCCGACAGGAATGAAACAGGTCCCGATTCAGGTGGTGCGACTCGCCATGGTCACGCAGGTTCAGTCGGACCACGCGGTATCCGGCATCCCACAAACTGCCACCGGCGGCGAGCATGTAGTTGGCGTTCCCGCTGCCCTCCCAGCCATGGATGATCACGGCCACCCGGCGCACCTCTTGGTTTGCCGGTGGGCTGTGATGCAGAAGCAGTCGGACCCCATCGCCGCAGTCTGCGATGAGGTCTTTCGTGACGGACAACATGCCGGTGGCGCGGTGCCGCAGCATGCGCCGGCGCATTGCACCGCTGGCAAGCATGGATTGGGCATGTGGGCTGCGCAGCAGCCACGGTGGGCGATAGTCGCGCATCGAGCGGTTGGCGACTCGCCTGGCTATTGGCGGAGGTCGGCGGCAGGCCAGGCACCGATGGGCAACTCGGTATCTGGAAGCAGACGAACCTGAACGCGGTTATTGCTCGCGGCTGCCCGGTTCCATTCCCCGGCGGAAGCGCCGAGAGACGAAGACGGGTACGGGATCAGCGGCATCGAATCCCCGAGTTCTTCCACCTCGATTTGCACGGGCCCCTCGAGGTCGGCGCGGAAATTCGCGAAGGCGACCGATTGCAGCTCCGGGTTGAAGCCGTCATCCGTCGTCGCACCGCCTATCCGGGCGCAGGCCGACGCGGGCATCGTGTCCGGAGCCGGGCGCCACTCACCATTCTGATCAGGCATGAGGCAAAAGTTGCCGCTGTGGATTTGCAGGCTGACCACGCCGGAAAAACCGACTTCCCGCAGGCGATCCAGCAGACCGGTCAAGACCTCCAGGCGGGCATCACCCAACGGGATTTCCCCCGGCTCGTATTCCGCCGACTGGTTGACGCCCCACTCCAGCGCCGCGAGAAAATCATCGTATTGCCGCAGAAGATTCGCGCGTTCGGTATCGAGGTATTCGCGAATGCCGGCCGCGTCCTCCGCTTCCGCGAGCCGGCGCGCTTCCAGCGTGGAAGCCAGCTCGGCGTTACGGGCCGCCACGTCGCGCCACCGCTGCTGGCTCTCCTGGTGCAGCCAGAAAAACGTGGCGGCCAGACCTGCCAGCGCCAACACCAGGAAGGTCGTCATGGACGGCCGACCGCGGCCGCCGATTTCCTGCTCAGCTGCCGGGCCGGGCTCCGGAAAGCGAGCGTCGAGCAGGCGTGTCACAGTCTCCTCGACGTCGCTGCGCATGCCGCGCCGGTGATGGCGCAGCATTTCCTCGAGCCAGCGGTGCATGTCATCCCAGTCGGTTTCCTGAAGGGCGCGCTGCATTTCCTCACGGGCATCGGTGGCCAGATCCTCTTCGGGTATCTCGACCTGGCCCAGCGGCAGTTCGTCGTCGACTGCCGCGGTTTCGCTGACCGGCACCAGGTGCAGCGACTGCAAAAGCTCATCGACCTCGACCGGCTTGATTTGCTTGGGTAATACCCCGACTGCGCCGAGTGCGCGTGCCTGGCTGACGTACAACTCCCCTGCCTTGGACGTGTACATCATGATCGGAATGGTGGCCGTGTCCGGATTGTTCTTGATCGCGCGCACGGCTTCGAAACCATCCATGCCGGGCATCATGTGATCCATGAAAATCACGTCCGGTCGAAACCCGCTGAGGAACTCGAGCGCTTCCTCCGCGGAACCGGCCGTTTCGATCCGCATCTGATGCCGCTCCAGAATTTGCGACAGGAAGCGGCGGGCGGTTTTCGAGTCGTCAACGATCAAGGCACATTTATGTGCCATAGATGGCTCCGGTTGAGGCCTCGTACGGACCATGATTTTACGTTGAATAGCCAGGATTTTCGTGGCCTGCGGACATTCCGTGAAACCGGCCTTGCCCCGACCGGCGAATGGGGCGATCCTATGGACCTGCCGCCGGCCCAAATCCGACTACCAGAAAGAACCATAAGTACCGGCACCGGCGGCCCGTAGGCGCAGAACGCATGCCGTCGGGCCATCCGCCGTTACCTCTTCCGCGGTTTCGTCCCGGCGCCCAAGGTCGAACATAATGAAGCAGCTCCTGCGCACACCGCGTTACCTTTTGATCGGGCTCGCCGTCATGGCGACTGTCGGGCTGGTGGCGGGCGCCGGACTGTATCTGCATATCGGATTGCTGACGAATTTCCCGGCCAGTCCGACAGCGATCGCGACGCTGCTGCTGCTCGTGATGTTTGCGCTGATGGCGGGCGTCGCAGCCGCGGCGGTGTATCGCCACCACCACGAAGTCAAACGGGTCGTCGCCGCGGCCGAGCTTCTCGCCAAGGGTGATCTGGCCGACTGGGAACCAGTCCCATATGGTCAGGACCTGAACCAACTCGCCCAAGCGTTCCAGCTGCTGCAGCGTCGACTGCGGGAAACGACGGTGTCGCGTAACTACCTGGACCGCGTGCTCAGCAGCATGCAGGATGCGCTGATCCTTGTGGGGCACGACGGCAATATCCGCCGGGTCAACAAGGCCGCCAGTGAATTGCTGGACTCGCGCCAGTCAGAGCTGACCGGTCGTCCCGTGACCGAAATACTGGTGGAGCGCGAACGCGCTGCGTTCCCATCGGCAGGCCAGGCGCAAACGCGTGGCGAATCCGTATTCGTGTCTCGCAATGGTGAAGAAATCCCGGTGGCCTATTCCTGGTCACCGATCGAAGCTGTCGACGCAGACTTGTCGGGCGCGATCATCGCCGCGCGCGACATCACCGAGCGGAAACTGGCTGATCGTCGCATCCGGTATCTGGCGCGAATCGATGCGCTGACCAAAGTGCCCAACCGCATGCAGTTTCAGCATCTGTTGCAGCGCTCGCTGGCGCGGTCGCGACGCAACCGTGCCCGGATCGCGCTGTTGTACATCGACATCGACCGCTTCAAGGACATCAACGACACGTTCGGTCACATGGCCGGGGACGCGGCTCTCGAGACCCTGACCAGCCGCGTCACCAAGCTATTGCCCGATCGCGCTTTCATGGGACGACTGGCCGGCGATGAATTCGGCGTCGTGGTGTACCCACACGGTCCGGTCGATCGCAGTAACGTAGAACTGAATAGACTGGCCCGGCGCATCCTGCGCGAAGTCGCCGAGGTGCTCATCGTGCAGGGTCATGAACTCTATATCACCGTGAGCATCGGCATCGCCGGTTTCCCGAGCGATGCCGACAACGTGCTCGACCTGATCCGCAACGCGGACGCCGCCCTCTACGAAGCCAAGGCGACCGGTGGCAATCGCATCGAGTTCTACCGGCCGGAGATGAATGCCGCGGCCGTCGAGCGGCTGATGCTGAAAAGCAAATTGCGGCGCTCGTACGAACTCGATCAGTTATTGCTGAACTACCAGCCCAAGGTGGACGTACGGACGGGCAAAATTGCCGGCGCCGAGGCGCTGGTCCGCTGGGAATTGTCCGACCACGGCCTCGTGCTGCCGTCGCAGTTCATTCCGCTGGCCGAGGAAACCAACCTGATTCTGGAAATCGGCGAATGGGTGCTGAACAGGGTCTGCGAGGACTACGCGCACTGGCGGGCGCGCGGCAGCGAGCCCGGCCGTATCTCGGTGAACCTGTCGTTGAAACAGCTGGCACAGCCCAACTTCCCGCGCCGCATTAACCGGATTTTCCGCCGTCACGGTATTCAGCCGGACTGCCTGGAACTCGAGCTCACCGAAACCACGTTGATGGAGAACCCGGAGCACACCATTCGCGTGCTGCGCGAGCTGCATCGCATGGGCCTGCGCCTGGCCATCGATGACTTTGGTACCGGCTACTCATCGCTCAGCGCCTTGCAACGCTTCCCGATCGCCACCCTGAAAATCGACCAGTCTTTCGTCAGTGACGCCGCATCCGATCCGGACGACGCGACGATGATCGCCACGATGGTCGACATGGCGCATCGCATGAACATGGACGTGGTGGCAGAAGGTGTCGAATCGGAAGAACAGCTCGGCCTGCTGCGACGCCTGCACTGCGACTTCGTGCAAGGCATGTTGTTCGGCGAACCGATGTCCGCCGAGGCCTACCAGGCGCTGGTCAATGCGCAGCGCGACGGCACCGACTCCTACCGCGCGCTCTTTGCCTGAGAAGCCGCCCGACTGGCCGCTTCAGTCGCGTCGTAGCCCGTGAGCTCCATGTAGCCGCGCCCGACGCGCACGCCGCCAGCCAGCGGCAACACGTCGATCGTGCCCTCCCAATAACGCACGGTGAGGTTCTGTTCCTGGTCGGCCACCGCCGCGCGCAGCAATAGCGGTTCCATATCCGGCAACTGCAGTTCCCAGCTCACCGGCCAGCGCGTGCCGCTGGTATCGCTGCGCCAGAAGTCCGTTGGCCGCAACTGGAAATCGTCATGGCCCAGGCGAGTGACCTGGCCGCGCGAGTCGACGAGCGTGCCTGCGGAGACTGGCGTCGCTCGACCCTGCGCGTCTCGCAGCACGTAGAGCATGACATCGCGGCCGTCATTCAACTGCAACGCGAACCAGTCCCAGCCAACCACGTTCGCACCGAGGCTGCTGGTGCTCCATTCGCGATCGAACCACGCGTTGCCGGTGACGACATAGCGCCGCTCGTCCATCTGCAGCTCACCGCTCGCGGGCAGGCGCGTGAAGCTGTAATACCAGGACGCGTTGCCCGGTTCCGGACCCTTCGCGCTGAGGCCGTTATCCCCCTGAAGCACGGCCGGTTTGCCTGGTTGCAACACCAGCTCGAGCTGGAGACCGACACTCGCATCGATCGCGCGCAGGCGCAGCGGCAGAAAAGTCTCACCGCTGCTAATCGCCGACCAGTCGTCGAGCCAAACCGAGAACGGTTCTGCCCGGGAACCCGCAAGTCCCTGCGCCGGACGCGCGAAACGTTCCACCACGCGATGGTCCGAGCGCGACACATCGGTAACGGCGAAATGCGCCATGTACGCCTGCGTCGTGGCCCATGCGGAATCACGCGACGCTGGCCGCGGTCGCAGCGCGTAGCGAAAAAACGTGAGTTGAAAGCCGAACTCACGGCCATCGGCATCCGCGAGGTTTCCGATGAAATACCACCACTCGGTGCGGTAATCGGGGTGCGGGCCATGATCCCGCGGCCAGCGAATTTCGCCGGGCCGCATTGCCAGGGTGTATCCATCGGCGTTGTCGGCGACACCCAGCAGGCTCGCAACGGGCGCGGCCACGACGGCCGCTGGTTGCTGCGCCATTTGCCAGAGCCACAGCGAGACGCCGGCAAGCAACCCGGCAACTGCAACCAGCCAGACCAGCGGCGCGCGCATCTACAGTTCCCGCAGATCAACGGCCGGCAGATCGCGCACCGACTGGCGTGTGGGCCACCAGCCCGCGATCACACCGGCAAGCGCCGCCAGCAGGACGCCCTGTAACAAGAGCGTGAGGTCCGGCACGAACAACATGCTCCAGCCGAATGCAATGCGATTCACCACGAATATCAGCAGCCAGGCCAACAGCATCCCCAGGGGTACGGCCAGCAACCCCGCGCAGCAGCCCAATAAGCCCGTCTGCAACAAGCCGAGGCGCATGACAGCGGTTGGTGCCAGGCCGATGGAGCGCAATACAGCGATTTCCCGGGCGCTGTCCAGACGCTGCGCCTGCAACGCATTCAGAATCGCAATCACAGCCACCAGGCCGGCAATCAACCGCAATACCTGCGTAATCGTGAAAGTGCGATCGAAAATCTCGAGGCTGAATTCGCGCAGCATCTTGCTGGTGCCGACCTGCAGCCCATCGCTTCGGCTCGCGAGTTCCCTCGCGCCCGCCAGCAACTTTTCATCGCTGCCCGGCACCGCGAACAGCCCAATGGTGTCGATGCCGGTATCGGCGAAATGGCGCCGGTATATGTCGAGATCCATGGCGACCAGGCCGATATCGGAACTGTAGTCGACGAACACCGCGTCGATCGCGAATGCGCGCGGCCCGTCGACGGTCATCAGCGTCAAATCATCGCCGGCGGCAACGCCGCGTTTCGTGGCGAAGGCCTCCGACACGATCACCCGGTTGCCACTGGCGAGACGCTCCAGCAATACAGCGCGCGGGATACTGGCTTTCGGCCAGCGGCCGACACCGGCCTTCGTGCGAACCGCGAGCAGCCCCGCCAGGCCCTCGCCATCGGGCAACGCCACCCGCCGACTGACGCGCAGTCCGGCCACACCGGGAAGCGCACGCAAGTTTTCCAGCAAACGCGCCTCGGCCGCTGCGTTATCCACCCGCGCGTCGGCCTGCACGCGAATCAACACATCCGCGTCGAGACTGTAATCGAGCCAGTCAGTCACGCTGACGCGGAAACTGCCGATCATCACGCCCACGCCGATGAAAGTTGCCACCGCCAGCATCAACGCTGCCGACGCCGCACCCGTGCGACTCAGATTGACCGCGGCCGAGCGCCCCGCGTACGCACCGGGCAACCATCCCGCGGCGGCAGCCATGGCGCCAAAACTGTGAACCAGCGGGTAAACCAGCAATGGCGCGACGAGGGCAGCCGCGATCAACACCAGGAATATCCCGGCGAAGGCCACTGGCAAACTGGCGGGCTGGACCAGCAGGACAGCACCGACCCCGGCAGCCACGACGACCATTGCGGCCTGCCACGGCCAGCGGCGATACAGGCGACGAATCGGCGCGGCGGTATTCATGGCGCTGCGCGGCTGCACGGACGCCGCCTCGGCAGCCGGCAACATCGCCGCGGCAATGCTCGCACCGGCGCCGAGCAGCGCGGCCTTGCCGAGCAGCGCGGCAGACACGCCGTAGTAGTCGACCGCGGTACTCAAGTAGAGATCGCCGATCGTTCGCAGCACGAGCCGCACGAGACCGGATCCGAGCGCGATGCCCGCCAACAGGCCCAGCCCAATGCCGACAGCAGCCAGCGCGAGAGTTTCCGCCAGCACCACCGCGTAAATCTGGCGACGGCCGGTGCCCAGGCTGCGCAACAGCCCGAAGGTTTCACGGCGACGCACGACGCCGAACGCAATCGTGCTGTAGACGAGAAATGCCCCGACGACCAGTGTCAGCAAACTGAGCGCCTGCAAATTGATGCGAAACGAGCGAGTCATGCCGTCGAGCTGACCGGCGCGCTCGCTGAGGCTGCGGAGACGGAGACCGCGCGCTGCGAGTGCCTTGCCGAGTTGACCGGCGCGCAGGTCGTCGATCCGCAGGTCGATACGGCTCAGACCTTCCGGTTTCGCTAGGACTTCCTGCGCGGTGGCGAGATCCGCCAGCAAAAAGCGTTCACCACCCGAATCGGGAAACGTGCCCACGATCCGCAGCGGTTGCGAGCGTCGTGGTTCGAACATTTCGAGTACAGCGCCCTCGGATACACCCCACTCGGTGGCGAGGCTTTCCGGCAACAGGACTGCGCCGGGTTCAGTCAGTAATTCGAAACTGCGCGCTGCGGCCGCCGTCGGCAAAAAGCTCCAGTCGAGTCGCGCAGCCGACAACGGATCGACGCCGAGCAGAGAAACCCGCTGGCGCGGATCGATCGTCAGGCGCAGTCGGCCCTCGATAATCGGGGCCGAATCACGTATGCCCCAGTCACGCCGCAATTCGACGAACACGTCGGCCGGCACCCGGCCCGCCGGCCGGATGATTTCGTGCGTTGCCTGCCCGCGAAAGAGTCGCGTGGTGGCACTGAAGGCCTGGTTCGCGCTGTACGCCGCCAGGTCAATCGCGACCACCGCTGCCACGCCGAGTGCAATGCCGGCAATCGTCAGCACGAGCTGCGATGGATGCCGGCGATAGAAACGCAGGCCGGCGCGCAATGGTAATGACGGCATTATCGGCGAGTCGATCATGGCACGAGCTCATCACTGTCCGCTGGTTCCAGATGCCCGTCGCGAATTGCCAGAACCCGGCGCGCGCGCCCCATGACCTCCGGACTGTGGGTTGCCATGATCAACGTACGACCTTCCTGTTGGCCATGCTGTTCGAGTAAGGCCAGGCTGCGACGCGCTGTTTCCAGATCGAGGTTCCCGGTCGGTTCGTCCGCAATCAGGATGCTGGGTTCGTGGACCACGGCGCGGAGAATGGCGACACGTTGTTGTTCGCCGCCCGACAATTCCGCCGGAAAGCGCCGGGCACAGTCAGAGAGTCCGGCATCTTCGAGCAGTTGTTGGCAACGCTGTAACGCGGTTTGTCGCGGCAGCCGATTGAGCTCGGCCGGCACGCGCAGATTCTCGAGCACTGTCAGTGTCGGTACGAGATTAAAAGCCTGGAACACAAAGCCGAGATCGCGCCTGCGGTAGGCTGCCCGCTCGGTTTCCGACAGGCGAACCAGATCGCGATCACCGCACCAGACCTCGCCGGTGCTGGGCAGGTCCAGACCACCCATAATATTCAGCAGCGTGGACTTGCCGGAACCACTGCGGCCGATGACGACGACATAATCGCCGGCAGCAATTTCGAGATCCAGATTTGTCAAAACGGGTCGCCCCGCATCGCGATAGCGTTTGCTTACACCGACGAGACGCAGGTCCGTTGCGTTGTTAACCATTATGTGAGGCCAGTATTTGCCGCTCCTGTCGCATTGCCACGATTGCAAAAATTCCCTTTCCAATCAATTAATTATAAGTTCTTATTTGAGCCCGGTTTGCAAATTGCGTGATGAGGCGTTGACCTCCAGACAGCGCGCTGGGGCATACTACGCGTCCCGTTGTCGCGATGGTCCGCTGGACCAGACCCGGCGACGGCCGCTAAAGAATAGGAGAGTTTCCAGGATGATCAGACTCCGCGCTTTGTTTCTGGCTGCCATCGTTGCAGCTTTCGGTCACGGCGTTGTGGCTGCCGCCTGCCCCTATCCGGCTGATGTCGATGTTCCTGATGGTTCGTCCGCCACGGAGCAAGAGATGTTGTCCGGCCAGAAGAGGGTTAAGGCCTATATGGCTGAAATGGAAGACTACCTGAAGTGTCTCGATGAAGAAGAGATCGCGTTAGGCGATGCGGTCACCGAAGAACAGCGTCAGTTGCATGTCGATCGGCACAATGCCGCGGTCGAGGCGATGGAAGGTGTAGCCAACGCGTTCAATGAACAAATCCGCGCCTACAAGGCTGTGAATAACTGACGACGCCGGCGCCGCGCGGCGCCCCGTCAAACCCGGTGGTAGAATTCCCGGCCCACCGGCCGCACGGCCCCCTTTGCTCATTGAAAACAGGATCAGAAAGATGACGACTCCCGCACGCGTGACGATTACCGGTGCCGCCGGCCAGATTGGCTACCAGCTGGCGTTCCGCATTGCGTCCGGTCAACTGCTTGGCGCCAACCAGCCGGTGATTCTCCAGCTACTCGAGATTCCGCCGGCGCTGGACGCATTGCGCGGAGTCTGCATGGAACTCGAGGATTGCGCGTTCCCGACACTGCATGGCGTGGTTGCGACGGACCAGGCCGACGTGGCTTTCGGCGATACGGACTACGCTCTGCTGGTCGGCGCGAAACCTCGCGGCCCTGGCATGGAGCGCAGTGATCTGTTGCTGGGGAACGCCCAGATTTTTTCCGCGCAGGGCAAATCCATGAACGCGAATGCGGGCCGGGAAGTGCGAGTCCTGGTGGTCGGTAACCCGGCCAATACCAATGCGCTGATCGCGCAACAGAATGCGCCCGATCTGAACCCGGCGAATTTCACTGCCATGACACGGCTCGACCACAATCGAGCGCTGGCGCAGTTATCCGCCAAGACGGACACCCATGTCAGTGACATTCGCCATATGGCGATCTGGGGCAATCACTCCGCCACACAGTACCCGGACATCAGCTACGCAACGATCGGCGATAAGTCTGTGGCCGACATGGTCGATGAGCAATGGCTGGTCGACGATTTCATCCCGACCGTGCAACAGCGGGGCGCCGCGGTCATCAAGGCTCGCGGTCTGTCGAGTGCCGCATCGGCGGCGTCCGCGGCGATCGACCATGTGCGGGACTGGGCCCTCGGCAGCCCGGGCGATGACTGGGTCAGCATGGCCGTACCCGCCGACGGCAGTTATGGGATCGAGCCCGGCGTGATCTACTCCTTCCCGTGCCGCTGCAGCAAGGGCAAGTACGAGATCGTCCAGGACTTGGACATAAGTGAATTCAGCCGCGAACGCATGGATGCCACCGACCAGGAGCTGCGCGAGGAGCGCGCCGCGGTAGCCGAATTGCTCTGAGCCGGACGGGCGGCCTCACGGGCCGTCAGGTATAGTGGTTTGTCCGGTTTCTGCCGGGACGCGGCAAACCCGGTAACACGCGATAAATAACTAGAGGAGCAGCCGTGACAGCTTTCCTGTACTGGCTCATATGGACCGTCGCCCTGGCCGCCGTCGCCGTAACGCTGGCATATCGTCGAGTTGAGTTTGGCAGCGCAACACGCTGGTTCGGCGGGGCACTCGTCATTTACACACTATTCGGCGCCGGCCACTGGCTGTGGCTGACCCTGCTGTGGGTGCTGTACGCCGGCGTGGCCCTGTTGAATTTGAACGAACTGCGTCGCGACAAGATCAGTCGCCCGATCCTGCGCGTTTACCGGTCGATGGTGCCGGAAATGTCGGAGACCGAACGCGACGCGCTCGAGGCCGGCACGGTCTGGTGGGACGGTGAGCTGTTCACCGGGCTGCCGGACTGGAGCAAATTGACATCGTTGCCCGCAGCGGCGCTGACCGACGAAGAGCAGGCGTTTCTCGATGGCCCGACCAATGAACTGTGCCGCATGCTCGATGACTGGGAGATCTGCCACGAGCTCGGCGACATGCCGAAGCCGGTCTGGGACTACATTCTGAAAGAACGCTTCTTCGCGATGATTATTCCGAAGGAGTACGGCGGCCTGGAATTCTCGCCACTGGCCGTGGCGTCGGTGCTGGCGCGGTTGTCCAGTCGCAGTACAGTCGCGGCATCCACGATCGGTGTGCCGAACTCGCTGGGTCCGGCTGAACTGCTCCTGCATTACGGGACGGACGAACAGAAGCAGCATTACTTGCCTCGCCTGGCCAGCGGCAAAGAGATCCCCTGCTTTGCGCTGACGTCGCCGCGGGTTGGCAGCGATGCCTCCGCGATAACCGACAGTGGTGTGGTCTGCCGCGGCGAGTGGGACGGCAAAGAGATCATCGGCGTTCGACTGAATTGGGACAAGCGCTACATCACCTTGGCCCCGATCGCCACGGTGCTCGGATTGGCATTCAAGTTGTATGACCCTGATCACCTGATTGGCGACGAAGACGAGCACGGCATTACCGCGGCGCTCGTGCCGACCAACCTGCCGGGTATCACGATTGGTCGCCGCCATTTCCCGCTGAACAACCCGTTCCAGAACGGCCCGACTCAAGGCAAAGACGTGTTCGTGCCGCTGGATGCAATCATCGGCGGCCCGGAACGTGCCGGTCAGGGCTGGAAGATGCTGGTCGAACAGCTGTCCGCGGGCCGCTCGATCGTGTTGCCCGCGAACAGCATGGGTGGCAGCCAGGCCGCAACCTGGTCCACCGGTGCCTACGCGCGGATCCGGCGTCAGTTCGGCCTGCCTATCGGCAAATTCGAAGGCGTCGGCGAGGCCATTGCGCGAATCGCCGGCTCGACATACATCATCGATGCCGCAGTGAAAGTCACGAACACTGCGGTCGGTCGTGGCGAAAAGCCGGCTGTGCCGTCGGCCGTGCTGAAGTATCACTGCACCGAACTGGCCCGCCAGGTTGCGGATGATGCGATGGACGTCCATGGCGGCAAAGGCATCATGCTCGGCCCTACGAACTATGTCGGCCGTGGCTACCAGGCCATTCCAATTGCGATCACGGTCGAAGGCGCCAACATTCTCACCCGCAGCCTGATCATCTTTGGCCAGGGCGCCGTACGCTGTCATCCTTTCGTGCTGAAGGAAATGGAGGCGGCGGCCAATCCGGACTTCGAACAGGGCCTGCGCCAGTTCGATGAACACCTGTTCGGACATATCGGTTATGCGGTGAGCAACGCGGCCCGCGCATTCGTGCTGGCGCTGACGCATGCGCGTCTCACGGTGGCACCCGTAATCGGTCCAACATCGCGCTATTACCAGCACATCAACCGCTACAGTGCCGCGTTTGCGCTGGCAGCGGACGTGGCGATGCTGACGCTTGGCGGCGCGTTGAAGCGCAAGGAACAATTGTCCGCCCGGCTCGGCGATGTGTTCAGCTCCATCTATCTCGCCAGCATGGTGCTGAAACACTACGAAGATCAGGGACGCCCGGAGGAAGATCTGCCGCTGGTGGAATGGTCCTGTCGCACCCTGCTCTACCAGGCTCAGGAACAGTTGCACGGTCTGCTGCGCAATTTCCCGAATCGACTGGCTGCCGGCGCGCTGCGTCTGTTGATCTTCCCGCGCGGCAGAACCTATTTTTCCCCGGCCGACGAACTCGGTCAGCAGATCGTAGAGCTGATGATGCACCCGACCCGCAGCCGGGAGCGGCTGTGTGCCGAAGCCTATGTGCGCGATGATCCGGAAAACCCGCTCGGCGCGCTGCAACGTGCGTTGGTCGCGGCGACCGAGGCGGAACCACTGCAGGTAAAACTGCGCGACGCGGTCAAGGCTGACCTCGTGAAATCGGAGGATCCCGTCGAGCTGATCGACGAGGCCGCCAGCGCCGGCATCCTGACAACGGCGGAGGCGAAGCAGCTACGTGAGCTGGATGCGCTGGTCATGGACATTATCGGGGTCGACGATTTCGACTCGGCGGATCTCGGCACCAAGGCCCGGAAGCCACGGCCGCGCAAGAAAAAGGCCGCCAGGAAGACGACCACCAGCGCCTCAGCGTCGACCAAGGCGGAAAAAGTGCCGAAGGCAGCCAAACCGGCCGGTTCATGACACCCGATTGGCGGTAAGCTAACATTTCGCGCCAGACGTCTTCGAGGGGTATCGGGATGAGGTTTCGCGGCACTGCGACAGTGCTCGTATTGCTGGTCATGCTGCTGCAGGGCTGCGGCGGCGAAGACCGCGCGCCGACCGCGCCCGCCCCGACCGCCGACACCGGCTCTGGCGCGGCGGCCGATGCCGGTTCGCGCACGCCGTCACCGCCAGGCGCAGCCGTATTTTTCATCGAGCCGATCGACGGCGCGACCGTGGCCTCGCCGGTCACCGTCAAGTTCGGCATCAGCGGCATGAGCGTAGCCCCGGCCGGAGATAGTACGCCTGCAACTGGTCATCACCACCTGCTGATCGATGCCGAGCTGACCGACGAGTCGCTGCCGGTCCCGAACAGTGATCAGCATCTGCACTTTGGCAAGGGCCAGACGGAAACCGCCGTGGAATTGGTGCCTGGTGAACATCAGCTGCAGCTGGTGCTCGGCGACGCCAATCACGTGCCGCATGATCCACCTGTCATGTCGCAGCGGATCACCATCACCGTCGAGTAGGAAGCACTCCAGCGCCATGTCTAAAGCTCCGATCGGCATCAGCGGTTTCTCCCTCTACTTGCCGCCTTATCGAGTAGATCTGCGCGACTGGTCGGAATGGACGGGCGCGGACTGGAACAAGATCCGCGCCGTGGTCGGCACGGGATTCCGGCTGCTCGGGCCGGACCAGAGTGTCTACACGATGGCGGCCAATTCCGTGCTGCAATTGATTCGCAATTACGACATCGACCCGAGTCGCGTGCGCTACCTGGCACTGGGAACGGAGTCCAGCACTGACAACTCCGCCGGCGCAATCATTATCAAGGGCATGGTCGACGCCGCACTTAAAGCCGAAGGTTTGCCCTGTATTTCCCGCAACTGCGAAGTACCGGAATTCAAACATGCCTGCCTCGGCGGCGTTTACGCGATGAAAAACGCGTTGCGATTCCTGGGCACAGATGGCGACGATTCGCTGGCAATCGTGGTGTCCGCCGACAAGGCGCTCTATCGGCAGGGCAGCTCCGGCGAACCGACGCAGGGCGCCGGAGCGGTCGCAACCTTGCTGGAGCGCAACCCTTCCATTGCCACCATCGATCTGCGCGAAGCAGGCACAGCGTCTGACTATCGGCGGGTCGATTTTCGTAAGCCGTTGGTCAATCGCAACGGCACCGGCGCCAGTCCCGACTTCGTCGATATCCCGGTATACAACGGCAAGTACTCGACGAGCTGCTACATCGACGAGGTGCAGCGGGCGCTCGAGGACATGTACCGTCGCCGCGGCCTGGTGGCAACCGACTACCTGCGTGCGCTGCGGGCCGTCTTCATGCACCGGCCTTACCAGCGCATGCCGGAAACCGGCTGGAGCATGGCCTATCTGTTCGCTCTCGCACAGGGCTCGCGCGACGATCAGGCGGAGCTGGCCCGCTATTGCGAGGCCGCCGACGTCGAGACCGCGGCGCTGATCGCGGAATTGTCCGGCCCGCACGATCTGAAGCAATTCGCAGTTCGTGAGCGCATCGCCGACGATGTCTTCCCGCTGTCTTTGAGGGTGACTCGGGCCTTCCGTCAGGACGCGGCCTTCAGCAATGTCATCAGCCACAAGGTCCGGCTGGGCGCGAAGCGCATGCGCGAACTCGGGAATCTCTACAGCGGGGCGCTGCCGGCATGGGTTGCAGCCGGCCTGACCGAAGCCGCCGAGCTGAATGTCGACCTGACCGGCGAGGAGATTCTGATGGTGGGTTACGGCAGCGGCGATGCCGCCGATGTGATCCCGATGCGCATCGTGGACGGCTGGGAGAGCGCCACGCGGACGATCGACTTTGATGCCGCACTCGAACCGGCGATCGATCTGACACGCGAGCAATACAAAGCAATTCGCGAGCAGGGACAGGTCGAAGCGCTGGACTATCAGCCTCACGCCGAATTTGTCGTCGAGCGGATTGGTGCGGAATCGGCACCGTCGTTCGAAGACGCCGGCATCGAGTACTACCGCTACATCCAGTAAGCGTCTTACGGGCCGGAGACGACCTCCAGCCCCGGCGCCGCACAAGCAACTTCCAACAGGCGGTATCCCGCAGCCGCGAAACTGTCGCGCGCAGCCCGCGCGATCGTGGCCCGATCGGTCAAGGCAAATCCGAGGTCGCCGCCGCCGGCGCCGGAGGTCTTGTAGATTGCGCCGGCCTGGTCAGCCAGTTCACCCAGGTGTCGATGCTCCGTCGTGAGAATGCCGATTCCCGTGGCGCGATCCAGGTTCTCCAAAGCCGTCGCATAGCCATGCGTGGCGGCCAGTATCCCGGCACTGTCGGCTGCCCGCCAGGCCTCCGCGGCATGCCGTGCGGCGCGATCGAGCGCCTGCAGGCAGTCGCTGTCAGGCTGCGAGGCCCGAAACTGATCGAAGCGGTCAATCAGCGCGGGTGTCGACGCCGAGCGGCCACTCCAGGCGATCACCAGGTGAAGACCGGCCGGCCAGCCGGGAGCCTCCACCGCCACGTCACCGGAACCGGGATACGCGACGATCAAGCCGCCATGGACCGCAGTCAGCACATCGACACCGCTGCCGCGGCCCTGCTGGAAACGCCGGTGAGCCGCGCAGCAGAGTTCCGCGAGTGCAGCCTTCGGGAGATCGAGTCCCCAAGCCCTGAGCAATGCGCCCCCGAGCGCGACCAGGACAGCCGCGCTCGAGCCCAAGCCGAACTTGCGCACCTCACCGTTGGCGTCGACCTGGCTGAACGCGCTGCTATCGAGTGAGATTTGGACGGGTATGGGCTGGACGGCCCGTCCGGAGAACTGCAATTCCGTCAGCAACGCGTCCAGCAGCGCGCCCCGCTCCGCCGGATGCTCGCCGGTCCAACGCAGTCGATTACCGCTGTCGAGCTCGAACGGATAGTCCGCCTGCTCTGTACGCAGCACGCTGGTCGCAGATTCGCTGATCCTCGCGTGTGCCCTGACATCGAGCGCAACCGCCACCGCGGGCGCCCCATTCAGCACGGCGTATTCACCCGCGAGCAGCAGTTTGCCGGGCGCCTGCGCCTCAATCATCGACGGGGATCAGGCGCACGCCAGCGCCGAGTCCGCCCCGGATGGTGCGCAGCACGCCGTCCAGTCCGGCAAGTTCACGTTCCACGCGATCGGCCGCTGCCGGCAGGCAGATGGCTTTCACCTGCGGCCCGGCATCCACGGTAAAGAACACCGGCACACCGTCCTTGCGTAACTGCCGGATGTGGTGCAGACAGGCCAGCGTAGTCGGCGACCAATACATCAGAGGTGGCCGCGTCGTCAGCATCACCGCATGCATCTTCAGGCAATTGTGTTCAGCCAGGTCCGCCAGGCCGCCGAAGTCGCGCTCACCGAGCACGCTCAGCGCAGCGTCCATATCGCCGGGATGGCTATCGAGCCACGCGGCGTAGAACGGGGAGCTGTCCCGACTCTGCGTCATGCCATCGCGCGAGCTGATTTCTTTACCCGCCTCGGTGGTGACGGCAACGACGATGTCCATTGGCCAGTCCGTCGGGCTGAGTAGCTGACGGCAAATTGTCTGGTCGGCGCGATTTCTCAATTCGACGAAGCCGCCGTACAGCGAGCGCGGCGCGGATCCGGAGCCAATGCGCGCAACCTCGCCAAGGCGCGGATCGTCGCGATCGAGTCCGAGCGCAGCAGCAGCCGCGACCGTCAGTGCCGCGTAGCCCGATGCCGACGATGCCAGGCCGGCGCCGGTGGGAAAATCATTGCGCGATTCCACCCGCGCCCGGAGCGAGGTGCCGGCGACCGCGCGCAATGCATCGAGGCAAGCGGTGAGGCGTACCTGTTCACCGCTGGCGGCAACGCCGTTTAACAGGAGCTCGTCCTCGGCCAGGGCAGGGTCGAAGGCGACACGGGTTTCCGTGCGCAGCGCTGCCAGCGTTACCGACAGGGAGTCGACTGCCGGCAGATTCACACTGCCGTCACTGCGCTTCCCCCAGTACTTGATCAGGGCGACGTTGGGGTGCGCGACCGCGGCCGCGCGCTGGATTGTCATGGCAACACAGTCCTAGCCGACGATGCTTGCGGCGGCATTATAGACCGGTCGATAGCCAGCTCGTTTGGCGCTCTGCGACGCAACGACTATGCTTGCGAACCCGAGCACGGTACACGACCACGGATGACACTGGACAAAAAAATCGACGAATACACGCACCGCATCGAGCGCGCGCTCGAGCGGTGGCTGCCAGGGCCGGAAACACCGCCGCGTCGTTTGCACGAAGCCATGCGGTATTCGGTGCTCGGGGGTGGCAAGCGCATCAGGCCCCTGCTGATTTACGCGAGCGGCGACGCGCTCGGCACCGATCCTGAGAGTTTGGATGCGCCCGCCGTAGCCATCGAGTTGATGCATGCCTTCTCGCTGGTGCATGACGACCTGCCCGCCATGGACGATGACGACCTGCGCCGCGGCCGGCCCACGACGCACAAGGCTTTCGATGAAGCCACCGCGATTCTGGCCGCGGACGCATTGCAGCCGCTGGCTTTTCAGGTACTGGTATCCGACCCGGCCCTGCAGGACTTGCCGCAGTCGCAGGCCGACCTCGTGCGCCTGATTGCCGAGGCCTGCGGTTCCGAGGGCATGACCGGCGGTCAGGCGATCGATCTCGCTTCGGAAGGTCAGCAACTCGACGCGGCCGAGCTGGAGCACATGTATCGTCTGAAGACCGGTCGGCTGTTGCGCGCCAGCATCCTGGCACCCACGTGCCTGCCACCAGAGCTGGAATTGAGCGGACGCCATTCGCTGGAGCATTTCGCAGACTGCATCGGTCTCGCCTTTCAGATTCGCGACGACATCCTGGACGTCGAGGGGGAAACCGAGGTGATCGGTAAACAGCAAGGCGCCGACATTGCGAGGGGCAAGGCAACCTATCCAGCCATGTTCGGCATGGCTGGCGCGCAGCGACGGGTCACGGAACTCCTGGAGGCGGCGCTCGCGGATCTCGATTTTCTCGGGGAGCGCGCCGACACGCTCCGGGGCCTGGCACGAGTTATCGCCGAACGGGATCGCTGACGCACCTGTAGAGAATTGCCGACCCGCGCCTCCTGCTAGAATATCGGGCACGCAGGTTGCGGTTGTCGCCAGGATGTACACCAGCTTTTTCGGGCTCAACGAGAAACCGTTCTCGATCACACCCGATCCGCGCTACCTCTTCATGAGTGAGCGTCATGCCGAAGGGCTTGCTCACCTGCTCTATGGCGTCCGCGAAACCGGCGGATTTATCCAGCTGACCGGCGAGGTCGGCACTGGCAAGACCACGCTGGTGCGCAGCCTGCTGCAGCAGATTCCTGAAACGACTGACGTTGCGCTGATCCTTAATCCGCAGTTGTCCCGCGTCGAATTCCTGAGTGCGATCTGCGAGGAGCTCGGCGTGCCGATGCCCGCGGATCACCACAGCATCAAGTCACTGACCAACGCGCTGAATGCATTCTTGCTGCGTAATCACGGCCGCGGGCGGCACACAATTCTGATCGTCGACGAAGCGCAGAATCTGAAAGTCGATGTGCTCGAGCAGGTGCGCCTGCTGACAAACCTGGAAACCACCAAGCAGAAACTGCTGCAGATTATTCTGATCGGCCAGCCGGAATTGCGCGAATTATTGTCACGCACCGAGATGCGCCAGCTGGCGCAGCGCATTACGGGCCGTTATCACCTCGAGCCGCTATCGCGGGACGATGCGGACGCCTACATCGAGCACCGGCTGAAGGTCGCTGGCGCCGTCGGCGAAATCATCGACAAGCGTGCGCGGCGCGAGCTGTTCCGCCAGTCGGCCGGCGTCCCCCGCATGATCAACGTGATTGCCGATCGTGCGCTGCTCGGCGCATTTACGCGGGAGCAGCACAAAGTGACTGCGGAACTCGTGAAAAGCGCGGCACGGGAAGTTTTCGACCGCAAATTCATGCAATCGCGGCCCTGGTTGCGCTGGGCTGCGGCCGCGGCCATTGGCGCGACCGTCGTGGCGGCAGGGATCTGGGGACTGCAACAGCTTGACCGCCCGGAACCGCCGGCGGCTGCAGTCGCCACGAGCGCACCGCCGGTACTGGAACCGGCGCCGCCGATGCCCGGCGGAGATCCGGTCACTGCGGCGCAGGCAGCACCGGAGCCAGAGAAGCTCACGCAGATTCTCGCAGCAGCAGCCGAGGCAACCGGCACCGATAGCGCTTTCGCATCGCTGTTCCGGCTCTGGGGCCACGAATACCGGCGCGGTCCGGTGGGCGCCTGCAAGCAGGCCGAGGCCTACCAGCTGTTCTGCTTGTTCCAGCGCGGTTCACTGTCGCAGGTGCGTGGGCTCGATCGGCCGGTGATTCTCACCCTGCGAGATCTGGACAGTGTTCAGCACCAGGTGGTGTTGTCGGGGCTCGACGATCGCGAGGCCACGGTCACGATTGGCGACAGCGACCATCGTATTTCCGTCAATGACCTGGAGAATTTCTGGTTCGGCGAATACCTGTTGCTGTGGCGGCCGGAATCGGGGGAGGTGAAATCCTATTTTCCGGGCATGCGAGATCCCGACGTGAAATGGATTCGCGAGAGTCTCGCCGCGATTCAAGGCCGGCCCGCGACGCCCATGGGTTCCGACCTGTTCGACGAAGCGTTGGCGGAACGGGTGCGGGAATATCAGCGTGACCGCCGGCTGACTGTCGATGGCCTGGTGGGTCAACAGACACAAATCGCAATGAACACGGATCTGGGCGCCGCCGACCGGCCCCGCCTGGTGCGGGTGAACTAGTTCCGTGTCGTTCATTCTCGACGCCTTACGCAAGAGCGAAAACGAACGGCGGCAACAAAGCGCGCCAGGCATTGCCGATGCACGCCAGAGTCGTGCGGTTCCGCGCCGCAGTCGCTGGATACCCGTGCTCGCCATCATCCTGGGCGCGAACGCGCTACTGATAACGGTCCTGCTGTTCAGGGGAGCAAACGAGGCGCCGGATCAGACAACGGTGCAGGTGCAGGTGCCGCCGGCCGGTACCGACACGGACCGTCCCACAATCCGGCCGCTGGCTGACGAGACGCCGCGCGAGCTGGATGTGGCACCACCGATCGAACCGGCGCCCGGCCCCGAAATCGCCGCCCCGGAGACGCCCACCGCCTCGTCCACGGCGACGCCCACCGGGGCCATAGCAGACATGCCGACAAGTGACATGACAAGTGCCGGCGCCGATGCCCCGCCGAGCATGCAGCAGCTTACGCTCGCCGGAATTCTGACCACGCCGCCCATGCGGCTCGATATTCACGTCTACAGTGATAAACCGGACCAGCGCTTCGTCTTCGTGAACATGCGGAAATACCGGGAAGGTGACCAGCTGCAGGAAGGACCGGTACTCAACGAAATCACGCCGACTGGCGTCGTCCTCAGCCACGAGGGCAACCGCTTCACGCTGGAACGCGAATGAGCGCCAGCACCGAAACCGCCGCTCTCGCGGGCGATGCCCCCGTCTCGGCGATTGCGTATCTCGATGGCCACCGGCTCGATCGAGCCCTGCGGGCCGGTATCGGCAGGTTGCTGGCCGAGCGGGACTATATCAATCGCATCAATGTATTCCCGGTGGCCGACGGCGATACGGGCACCAATCTCGCGCTGACAATGAGCAGCATCGTTGCGGCGCTGCGGGCCCGCCCGAGCGCGTCGGCCGGCAAGCTCCTGATCAATGTCGCCGACGCGGCGCTCGACGGTGCGCGCGGCAACTCGGGCGCGATCATCGCGCAGTTTTTCCAGGGGCTCGCGGATCGCCTCGGGGACCTGGAACGACTGACGACCGAGGACCTGGCCGCGGCGCTGACGCTGGCCAACGAGTACGCCCACGATGCACTGGAGAAACCGCTGGAAGGCACGGTGCTTACCGTCATTGGCGATATTGCCGCGGAAGCCCGCCGCCTGACGGAGTCCGGCAGCAGTGATCTCGGCAGCCTGATGCAGTCGCTGAAGGTGACCGCTGAAAAATCCGTGGAAGCCACGCGCAGCGGACTGGAGGCGATGCGCAAGGCAGACGTGGTCGACGCCGGTGCCAAAGGCTTTTCCCTGTTGCTCGAAGGCATTGCCGATTTCGTGGCAAGCGGCTCCTTGCGCGACATTCCGGAACCGGCGGCTATCGAAATCGACAACATCATGGAGTCGGTCATGGACGTGGGTTCGACTGATATCGAATTCCGCTTCTGTACCGAATGCATGGTTACCGGTGACAGCATCAACCGGCGCAAGCTGCGCGAAGCCCTGTCGGAACTGGGCAACAGCATGGTGCTGGCCGGCACGCGGCAGAAACTGAAGATTCACATTCACACGGATGACCCGGACCAGGTGTTCGCGATTGCCGGTCGACAAGGCACGGTGAGCGCCACCAAGGCGGATGACATGCGCCAGCAGGCGCGAACCGTGCGACATGCAGGGATCGGTGCCGCTGTGGTGACGGACTCGGCCGCCGACCTCCCGGAGTCCGCGTACGAGACGCTCGGTATCCACTTCGTGCCGCTGCGCGTGAATTTCGGCGAACGCAGCTACATGGACAAGGTCAGCATGACGCCGCTCGAGTTTTTCGCCGAACTCGACCGCAATGACGAATTTCCGCGGACCTCCCAGCCCGCGCCGGGCGATTTTCGCCGCGTCTACGAATTCCTCGCGTCCCATTTCGAACAGGTAGTCTCCGTCAGTCTGACCAGCGCCGTCAGCGGCACCTACCAGGCCGCTGTCAGCGCCGCGGACCGGGTCCGCGGCGGCGGCAAGGTGCAGGTCATCGATAGTCGGAACGTATCCGTCGGCCAGGGCCTGATCGCGATCTATGCCGGCGAATGCGCCCAGGCCGGCATGCAGGGTGAGGAGTTGCTCGACGCCGTCCGGCAGGCCGTCAAGGACACTTACGGTTTCGGCCTGGTCGCCGATCTGACGGCTGCCGTGCGCGGCGGGCGCATTCCCGGCTGGCAGAAATGGGTTGCCGATGCCTTCGGCCTCGCGCCGATCTTCCGCACGGACCGCGAAGGACGCGTATCGACGCGCGGCGTAACCCGGGTCCGCGGTGACCTGCCACGGGCGCTGGCGCGCCATGTCAGCAGGAATCTGGACCTCGCGCACACCTGGCGAATTGCGGTCGGACACGCCGCACAACCGCGCGAAGCCGAGCGACTGGCCGCAATGCTCGATGAGCTCATTCCACAGACCGAATCGATTTCTGTGGTGGAAGTCAGCGCTGCGCTGGGCGTGCACGGCGGTGCCGGCACGCTGGTAGTTGCCGCGCAGCGCTACGCGTCACCGGCCGCCTGACTACCCGCTGACTTCATCCAGCAATTCGGCACCCTCGTTGGCGGGACTGTTTACACGCCGGCTCACCGGCCAGTACCGCAGTAAATCATCGGCGCACGGCCGGAGCAGGTCCTGTAACTGCTCGGGATCATCGTCGGTCAGCCAGGCCTCGAGTTGTTCCGGCAAGAAGATCACGGGCATGCGCGCGTGCAGATTCTCGAGCCGCCGGTTGGCGGCCGTCGTGATGATCGTGCAGGTCTCCAGCGGTTCGTCACCGCGATTCCAGCGTTCCCATAACCCTGCCATCGCAAATGGCTGGCCCTCTTGATGCGTGATGAAGTACGGCTGCTTGGCCCCAGCCACCGCCCGCCACTCGTAGAAGCCATCCGCCAGGATCGCGCAGCGGCGGCGCTTGAAAGCCGCTCGAAAGGAAGGCTTTTCACGCACGGTCTCGGCGCGCGCATTGATCATGCGATTCCCGATTGCGGGATCTTTGGCCCAGGAAGGCACTAGCCCCCAGCGCAGCAGCACCGGCTCCGTTACACCGGTGCGATCTACCCGCAGCGTCGCGACGTGCTGGCTCGGCGTGATGTTGTAGCGCGGCTCCAGGTCCAGCGGAAAATCCACGCCGAAGATGGCGTTGACGGCTTCCCGCGGCGAGTAGAAAGCAAAGCGACCACACATCGTCTGATGCCGTTACTCGCGAATACCGACCCCACGGTCGATCAGCAACATGGCAATGCCAAACAGGCCGAGCACGAACGCGAGGATGATCGCATAAGCCAGGCCGATGTCGATGTCGGATACGCCGAGTACGCCGTAACGAAACGCGTTCACCATGTACAGGATCGGGTTCAGCAAGGAGGCTTTCTGCGCAAATTCCGGCAGCAGCGACACCGAATAGAAAACCCCGCCCAGGTAGGTCAACGGCGCCAGCACGAAAGATGGAATGATCGACACATCATCAAATTTGCGCGCGAAAATCGCATTCAGCAACCCGCCGAGCGAAAACACAACAGCGGTGAGGAACACGACGCTGAGTGCGATGAAGACATTGTCGACCCGCAGCCGTGTGAAGAACAGGGCGACGATCGTCACGATCGCGCCGACGATCAGGCCCCGTACTACGCCGCCCAGTACATGGCCGAGAATAATGGTCCAGTTCGGCATGGGTGAGACCAGCATTTCCTCCAAATGCCGGTTGTACTTCGCGCTGAAGAACGACGACACGACATTGCCATACGAGTTGGTAATCACCGACATCATGATCAGGCCAGGTGCGATATAAGCCATGTAGTCGAAACCACCCATCTGGCCAATGCGTCGGCCAATGAGAGTGCCGAAAATGACGAAGTAAAGCGTCATCGTGATCGCGGGCGGCACAATGGTCTGAACCCAGATACGCAGCACGCGCTGGTACTCCTTACGCGCCAGTGTCAACAACGCCACCAGTTGTTCGCGCACACTCACCGGCCGCGACCTACTTCGAATTCCTGTTCGCTGGTGCGGTCCGTCAGGCGGAAAAAGACCTCTTCCAGCCGATTCGACTTGTTGCGCATGCTGCTGACGTGCACGTCGGCGGCACTGAGCAAGCCGAAGACCGCATTCAGGTCCTGACCCGCGGTTACTTCGACCTGGAGTTCATGCTCGCTGAGCAACTCGGCGCGAAAACCATCCAGCGGCGGCAGGTCGTTCAGCGGTTCGATGGTGTTCAGAATAAAGATCTCGCGATGAAGCTTGCGAATCACTGTGGCCATCTGATCGTGCTCGACGATCAACCCCTGGTCGATGATGGCGACATGGCGGCAGAGACTTTCCGCCTCCTCCAGGTAGTGCGTGGTCAGAATGATCGTTGTACCCGCCGCATTGATGTCGGTCAGGAAACCCCACATGGAGCGTCGAATCTCAATATCCACGCCGGCTGTCGGTTCATCGAGAATCAGCAGGCGCGGTCGGTGCACCAGCGCCCGCGCAATCATCAGGCGGCGTTTCATGCCACCCGACAGATTTCTGGCGATTTCTTCGCGCCGGTCCCAGAGCTGCATCTGCTCCAGGCTTTCCTGCGCACGCTTGCGTGCTTCCCGCGCAGTGATGCCGTAGAAGCCGGCCTGGTTGACGAGGATGTTGTCCAGGCGATCGAAATGATTGAGGTTGATCTCCTGTGGCACGACGCCGAGGCAGGCTTTAGCCGCCGCCTGCTCGCGCTCGAGATCCAGTCCGAAAATGCGCACCTCGCCGGCGGTCTTGTTGACGAGAGAGGTCACGATACCAATGAGCGTGGTCTTGCCAGCACCATTGGGACCTAGCAGCGCGAAAAAATCGCCCTCACGGACATCCAGGTCGACGCCCTTCAGCGCCTCGACGCCGTTGCTGTAAACCTTGGTCAGTTGCCGAATCGATAACGCTTGCATGGCGGCGCATTGTGCCCGGCCGCGCTCGACCAAGCCAAGCAGGGTGTCGGGCCCGCGGCGCGAGCGGGGGATCAGAAACCGGTGCGGCGCTCTCGCTGGTGGGGCTCGGCGGGTGGTGCTGCGCCGCTCAACCCCAGCGCGATCAGATCCAGGCGGCAAAACTCGCGCAGCTGCGGCTCACGGCTGCGTGCCGCCTGCAACAGCTGCGGCCACAGTCGCGGGTGCCGTCCGTACCGCGCACGCAATTGCCCGGCCGCAGTCGCCGCGCCGCGCTGGATTTCCCGGAAATGAATGCCTTGAAGCTCGCGACGCCGGGCGTCGTCGAGACCCACGCACAACGCACTCGCCAGTTCATCACGGCGGGATAGCTGCCACAGGTACGTCAACAAAGCCGCCGCGAACACGCGTGCCGCGTCCAGCCAGGCCGGCATGGCCGTTGGCGCCGGGTCATCCGCGACCGCGGACAATGAAGGCAGTGTGGCAAATTCCGCGAGCAGCCCGGGTACGCCGGCCGCAAACTCGAGCTCCTGCGGTTTCAGGCGCCGCACGGCATGCGCGATGCCAGCATCCAGCCCGAGCTGTTGCCAGCTGTCCTCGGCGGCCTGCGGGTGCCGGATCAGGGCCAGAAATTCCCGGTTCAGCTCGTGCAGGTCGATGAAAAATTGTGTATCTGGTGGATCCCGCCGCATTCGACCATCCTCTTTCTGGGGACGTCGATTTACTATATATGGGAAAATTTTCCCATAAAAGGCAAATTTCGGCCTGAAATCGGGCCCGAAGCCAGAAACCTGACGAAATGGGGGCATTGGCATGCGCGTTACCGACAACCGTTATTCCGGCGAACTGCAGAAATTCGATCTGGCCATGCGAATGATCCGCCACGAAGCCCGCACCGGCACGATTCGTGCCTGTACCGGGTTTACCGAGGACCGGGTCCGCAAGCTGGTCGCTAGCTATTGCGAGCGCACCGGCGACGCCGCCGTGAGACGGCGGCGCGGCAAATCGCCCCGCCGAATCGATCGCTTCATCGGCAATTCCTGGCGACAGGCCGAGGCCACGGTGCTGGCCGCGCTGTTTGTCTACTGTGGCGCAACCTCGCTCACGGATGGCGACTGCCGACGCGCGCACCTCGCCTCGCCGGTTGATCTCGGTGAGCGCCTTTGTCAGGCGTTCGAAACCTATGCCAGCCTGAAACAACAGCCCGGCCTGACCTTCGAGTGGGCCTGGAGCCTTTATCATGCGATGGTGGAACGCGGTGAGCTGTACTTCGCCTGGTGTGACGCCTGCCGGTCACCGTATGTCCAGGACCGCTACGCGCTGGATTACCGACGCTGCCCCGGTTGTGAGGTTCTTGCGCCGAGCAACTGATTACCGACTTCTGCGAATGAACGTTACCTTCACGAACAGCGGTATCGATCGCTGCGGCGAGTTACGCACCGACGTCGAGGCGTTGCGATCTGCGCTGGCGCTGCCTGATACGCGTATCGTCGGCATTCGTGATCAGCGCTGCCTCGTAGACGACGACCGTGCCCGCCTGCTGACGATCGGCGAACTCGGCCTCGGCGCGGGTGATTTGCCGAATCTCGTCCTGCTGGGTCGCCGCGACGGTCACTACCTGTTCGCGCGGCGGATCGATGATGCGCTGACCCATAACATCCCGGACCAGGAATTTCGTGCACTGCGCGAAGTCGTGAGCGACCTGAACGCGCCTGATGCCGCGCTGATTGCCTACGCAAGGGCAATGATTATCTGGCACCAGCGCCATGCTTACTGTGGCAGCTGCGGCAGTCGCAACCGCTCGGCTGAAGCCGGGTTCGTCATGGCCTGCACAGCGGAGGGCTGCGGCCAGCGCAGCTTTCCGCGTCTCGATCCGGCCGTGATCGTGCTGGTACATCGCGGCGATCGCTGTTTGATGGGCCGGCAGACAACCTGGCCGGCTGGCCGGTTTTCGACTATCGCCGGTTTTGTCGAGCCGGGCGAGAGTCTGGAGGATGCCGTGCGACGCGAGGTGCACGAGGAAACCGGCATCGAAGTCGGGGACTGCAGCTACCTCGCGTCACAACCCTGGCCATTTCCTGCGGCACTGATGATCGGATTTCACGCGCAGGCGTTGAGCGAGGACATTCGGCTGGTCGACGGCGAGCTGGCAGAGGCCCGCTGGCTAACCCGGGAGCAGATCATTGCTGGCGAGGTGACTTTGCCGCCGGAAACATCGGTCGCCTTTCGACTGATCGAGGCGTGGTTCGACCAGGGACCCGGCCGGAATCTGGCGGAGCTGGGCATCACCGGGCCACCGTTGCGAATTCGCCGCAGCGGCGACCGCGCCTGAGTATCATTATTCGATGTGCCTGGTCGCGATCGCCGTCAATCCGAATCCGGACTACGCCTTGATCGTGGCCGGCAATCGCGATGAATTCCACGAGCGGCCGTCGGCAGCCGCGCACTGGTGGCCGGACCGTCCCGACATTCTTGGCGGTGTCGACCTGTTGGCGGGCGGGAGCTGGCTGGCGGTGCGCCGGGATGGGCAATTCGCCGTGGTAACGAATCAGCCGCACAAAGCGGCGCCCGCAAACGACAGTCCGAGTCGCGGCGACCTCGTGCGGCAATTCCTGTCGACGACAGAACATGTCGATGAGTTTGCCGGGCGTCTGCTGGTCGCGCGCGACAAGTACGCCGGTTTCTGTCTCGCCTTTGGTTCCCGACTTGGCACGCGCATTGTGTGTGAGCCAGAGCACGTCCATATCAATGGTGGCGATGCGGATGGCGAAATTCTGATCATCACGAATGCGCCCGCCAACCAGTCATGGCCGAAGGCCGCCTTCCTCGAATTCAGTCTGCGCGAACTTTTGGACGGGAATGACTGCAATCCGGCGGACTTGCTTGCGCCGCTGGATCGTCGAGACGCAATTGCGTCACGGGCCGACGGCGTGCCGGCGGTTGCCGTCGCGCCCTTCGTCGTGGGCGATACGTATGGTACCCGTGCATCGACTGTATTCACGGTGTCCCCGTCAGGTCACTGTACGTTCATCGAACGGCGCCACGGTGCGGGCGGCGCGCCGGCAGGCGAGTCGCGTTTCGATTTCGCTATCGCGGACTGATGTGCCGATCGAGAAACGCGCGAATATCACCCAGTTCCTCCGGCGCGACCGAGTGCATCATCGGATAGCTGTGCCAGGTCACATCCAGACCCGCCCCTAGCAGCGCATCGCGCGAGTTTTCCCCGATCCAGTACGGAACCACATGGTCCGCTTCACCGTGCGCCATGAAGATCGGCACCTGGCGATTGGCAGCATGCATTTCGGCAGCCAGTGTTTTGGCCATCGGCAAATAGCACGACAGTGCCACGACGGCGGCCAGGCTTTGCGAATAACGCAGTGCCGTGAACAGCACGGCTGCGCCGCCCTGCGAAAACCCGGCCAGCACGATGCGGTCGGCCGGGATGCCACGATCATTCTCGCGCTCAATCAATGCGCCGACGGCCGCTGCGGTCGCACGGATGCCGGCTTCGTCGGCGCGATTGTGCTCATCCAGGCGCTCGATGTCGTACCACGCGCGCATGACCATGCCGGCATTGATCGTCACGGGACGCATCGGGGCATTCGGGAACACGTAACGAACCGGGCGTTCCGGACCCAGGTCAAGGATCGGCACGACCGGTTCGAAATCATGTGCATCGGCGCCAAGGCCATGCAGCCAGATAACCGCGGCCACAGGGTCGGGTCCGGTCAGGTGTTCGATGGTTTCCAGGTCGGTCATGGCGCGCCTATTGCCGAAAGACGCGCATGGTAGCGAATTGACGCGGTGGTCCGGTTGCGACCGGGACGGATTGACTTTCCCTCGGAACCTGATAATATGCACATCCTTATTATTTTATGCGCATACATTCATGCCTATCACCCGGGAAAATCGGGAGCGGCGGCAGCGGGCCATTCGGGAAATCCTCCAGGATCAGCCAGTTGGCAGGCAGTCCGAGCTCGTGGCACTGCTGGAGCAGCAGGGTATTCCTGCGACCCAATCCAGCGTCAGTCGCGACCTGCGCGAACTCGGTATCGCCAAGCTCGGCGAGGCCTATGCGCCGGCGCTGACAACCCAACCGGCTGACAATCCGCCGCCGCCCGCGGACTTTGTGCGCAGCGTCCGCAACGCAGGTGCCAACCTGATGGTCATACGCACCGCGATCGGCGCGGCGTCGCGCGTCGCGGTTTACCTGGACCGATCCGGCTGGCCCGAAATCGTCGGCACCATTTCAGGCGACGATACCGTGTTTATCGCGACCGAATCGGGCGCCGCACAGCAACGGCTGACCGCCCGGCTCCGGACCTATTTTCCCTGCTGAACGTTCAGTAGAAACTCAGGAATACGCGTCATGACCAGCAACAACTCACCCATCGTCCTGGCCTTCTCCGGAGGACTCGACACATCTTTTTGCGTGCCCTGGCTGAAAGAAACCCATGACCGTCCGGTGATAACGATCACCATCAATACCGGCGGTCTCGATGCGACCGCGGCCCGGGACCTCGAAGCGCACGCCTTGGCGCTGGGTGCACAGGAACACGTGCTCGTGGAAGCGCGGCCGAGATTCTTCGACCAGGTGCTGCGTTTCCTGATCGCGGGCAATGTCCGGCGCGGTCACTTTTACCCGCTATGCGTCGGGGCCGAGCGTGGTATCCAGGCGACGCTGATGGCGGAAGTAGCGGGCACACGCGGCAGTGACACAGTGGCTCATGGTTGCACTGCAGCCGGTAACGACCAGGTTCGCTTCGAGGTCGCACTTCGAACCGTCAATCCATCCCTGACGGTGCTCGCTCCCGTGCGGGACAACGCGTTCGTGCGCGACGCACAAGTCAGGTTTCTCGAGGAGCGGCAAATGCCGGTCCCGGCGAAGGGCTCGGCCTACTCGATCAATCGGGGCCTGTGGGGTGTGACCATCGGCGGTACCGAGACGCTGGATTCGAAAGCGAGCATTCCCGAGGACGCCTGGGTGTTGTCACCCGGAGCGCTGGCCACCACGCGCGCGCCGGAGCGGCATGTGATTGGCTTCGAACAGGGCGTGCCGGTCAGCCTCGACGGCGAAAGCCTCGATCCGGTAGCGCTGATCGAAACGATCGAGCAGCTGGCGGGGCCGTTCGGTATCGGTCGCGGCATTCATCTTGGGGATACCGTTCTTGGCACCAAGGGCCGGGTCGCATTTGAGGCGCCGGCCGCGGAAATCTTGCTGACCGCACACCGCGAGCTGGAAAAGCTCGTCCTGACTGGTCTGCAGCAACGCGTCAAGGACAGCGTCGCGGCAACCTATGGTGACTTTGTTCACGAGGGCAAGCAGCTCGATCCCGTGTGTCGTGATATCGAGGCGCTGCTTGAGTCCTCGCAGGCGCGAGTCACCGGCAGCGTGACGCTGGAATTCCGCACCGGCAGCGTGTTCGTCGAAGGCGTGCAATCACCGCATTCCCTGATGGCGGCGACCAGGGGCGTATACGGCGAAGCGGCCGGCGAGTGGACCGCGCAGGACGCGCTCGGCTATTCGAAGATCCTGGCGCTGACCGGCATGTTGCAGACCAGGGCTGCCGGGGCGGAGTCGTGAAAACCATCATTGCGGACAAGATCGCTTCGGTCGCACAACATCTCGACCTGAAGCGGGAATTGCGGGTGGCGACCGACATTCCCTGCGAGGAAGGCGTGCTCGTGGCAGCCGAGATCCTGAATAGCAAGACCAGTTACAACATGCTCGAGCTGAGCAGCGGACGCATGGCCAAGGTTCGGCCCGGCGATATCATTGTTGGCGCACTCGGACATCGCAAAGCGTTGTTCGGTTATTCCGGCCATCTGCCCTCGGCCGTCGCCGTCGGCGATGTCTTGCAGGTCCTGAACATCGGCGGCGTGCTGGGCGTCTGCGATTCCGTGAACGCGAATTTCGGCGCGCCATTCGATGCCCGGGTGCTTGGCAGCGTGCTGCATTTCCCGTACCTGGGCGAGCGCATCGGCGTGCCGGCGCGGGTTGGCGCGAGCCAGCTCGATCAGGATGCGCCGGCCAACACGGCGGGCGTGCCGGTTGTCGCCATCGCCGGCACGTGTATGAATTCAGGCAAGACCGCCGCCGCCTGCGCGATCATCAGTCGCCTGCGACATCACGGCCTGACCGTCGATGCCTTCAAGGCCACGGGCGTGTCATTGCGCCGGGATATTCTGGCGATGGAGGATGCCGGCGCGCGGAACACCGCAATCTTTACGGACTTCGGCATTGTCAGCACCACTGCCGATAACGGACCGTCAGTAACCCGAATGATGCTGACGCAGCTCGCGGCGAATCGCCCGGACGTCATTGTGTATGAACTGGGTGACGGCATCCTGGGCGCTTACGGCGTCGAGGCAATCCTGCGGGATCCGGGCGTGCGCAAGTCGCTGAGCTGCCTGGTGTTGTGCGCGAATGATCCGGTCGCGGCCTGGGGCGGCGCCAGGCTGCTGCGCGAGGAATTCGACCTGGAACCCGATATTGTTACGGGCCCGGCGACCGACAATGTCGTCGGCCGCGACATCATCAATGATCGCCTGAGCCTGCAGGCAATCAATGCGGTGACGGATGGCAGTGCCCTGGGTGACGCGGTCGCTGCCAGTGTCGAACTCGGTCCCGCGGAGAAATGAGCATGGCCCGCATACCCGTCATGGTGCTCGGCGGCAGCGGCTACGTAGCCGGGGAATTACTGCGGCTGCTGGCCACGCATCCACGGCTGGAGGTGGCCGCGGTGCTGTCCGAGAGTCGCGCCGGCGACCGGGTCAGCGACGTGTTCCCGCAGTTACAGACCAGGTACGGCGACCTGCGCTTCGGCGATCGCCGAAGTCTGCTGGCACAACTGCCGGCCGGGCGGCTCGGTTTGTTCTCGGCCGCGCCTCACGGTGCCAGCGCCGCACTGATCGCCGAATTCGTACAGGCTGCCGGAGCCGCCGCGACCGAGCTGACGGTCGTCGATGTGTCCGCGGATTTCCGCTATGAGAATCCTGAAGACTACGCGGCCGTGTACGGGCAACCCCATGGCGCGCCGACACTGCTGACGCAGTTCACGGCCGCGTTGCCAGAGCACCTTGCCGTTAGTGAGCGGCCGCACATCGGCCATCCGGGCTGCTTTGCAACCGCGCTGCTGCTGGCGACTGTGCCATTACTCGAGCTCGGCCTGACCCGCGGCGGCCTGCACGCGAGCGGCGTGACCGGGAGTACGGGTTCCGGTCGTTCGCCGCTCGCAACCACGCATCATCCCGAACGTCATTCGAACCTGTTCGCCTACAAACCGCTGGCCCACCGGCATGCACCGGAGGTCACCGGCATCTGCGCGCAGCTCACGGGCAAACACGCGGCATTGCATTTCGTGCCGCACTCCGGGCCGTTTGCGCGCGGCATTCACCTGACGCTGCAGGCGCAGCTGGAAACTGCGAAATCAGGCGACGAGCTGCGCGGATTGCTGGCGGATTTCTATGCCAGCAGCCAGTTCGTGCAGGTTCGCGATGGCACACCACGGATCAAGGATGTGGTTGGCAGCAATTTTGCGCATCTCGGGATTGCCACCGATGGCGATGCTGTAGCCGTGTTCGTCGCGATCGACAACCTGGTCAAGGGCGCGGCTGGCGGCGCAATCCAATGGATGAACCGCCAGCTAGACCTGCCTGAATCCAGCGGGCTCGACGCGCCCGCGATGGCCTGGGCGTAACGGAGCCGACCGGTCATGCATGCGAAAGACATGGAAGCCCGACACTTGTTGCAGGTTTACGGCCAGCTGGCGATCGAACCCGACGCGGGCGACGGCGTGTACCTGCTCGACGGTGACCGGCGTATTCTCGACCTGTACGGTGGGCACGCGGTTGCGGCGCTCGGTTACGGGCATCCGGAATTGCTGGACGTGCTGCAGTCTCAAGCCGGCAGGCTCTTCTTTCAGAGTAATGCCGTAGCCATGCAGGTGCGAGCCAGGGCTGCGGACGCACTGGCCGAATTCGCGCCGCGTAATCTCGAGCGGGTTTTCTTCGTCAACAGCGGGGCGGAAGCCAACGAGAACGCGCTGCGACTGGCGTGCCGGCTCACCGGCCGGCAACACATCGCCGCAATTGAACATGGCTTTCACGGCCGGACCGCGGCGGCCGGCGCCGCCACCTGGGGCGCGTCCCGCTGGTACGGGTTTCCGCGCAAACCGTTCGACGTCGACTTCATTCCGCGCGACAACGTTGCCGCTGTGGGCGACCTCGTGTCGGGCGATACTGCCGCGGTCATCGTGGAACTGGTGCAGGGCGTCGCGGGCGCCGTCGACCTGGACACGGATTTCGTGCAAGCGATCGCGGCCGCCTGCGAGGCCCATGGTGCATTGCTGATCGTCGATGAAGTGCAATCCGGCATCGGGCGATGCGGCCAGGCCTTTGCCGCCGATATCTACGGCGTGCAGCCCGACATGATTACCGCAGCGAAATCGCTCGGCGCCGGTTTTCCCTGCGGCGCAGTACTGACGACCGCGGATGTGGCGAGCGCCACCGGCAAGGGCGACCTGGGCACGACTTTCGGGGGCGGCCCGCTCGCGTGCGCGCTGATCGAAAAGGTCATCGAGGTCATCCGGCGCGACGACCTGATGAAAAACGTGCGCGAACTGCACGCCCGACTGGCAGCGGCGTTGCCGCTGGGACCAGTCGAGAGGCTGCAGGGAATTGGCTTCCTGGCCGGGCTGCGCTGCACGCGGCCAGCGGCGGAGGTGCAAAGGGAATTGCTGGAGCAGGATATCCTGACGGGCTCGAGCGCAGACCCGGCCGTCATCCGCCTGTTGCCGCCACTGACCCTGGGTACAGAACACATCGATCAACTGTTGGAAATACTCGCGGCGCTGCCCGCGAACTGAACTAAGGTAACGATATGAAGGACTTTCACGATCTCGCCGATTATTCCGTCGCCGAAATTCAGGCGCTGCTGGACCTGGCAGCCCGGCTGCAACACAACCCGGAACCGCGGGCGCTGGAGGGCAAAATTCTCGCGCTGCTGTTCATGAGTCCATCGTTGCGCACGCTGGCCTCGTTCCAGGCCGCGATGTCACGTCTGGGTGGCGGCGCATTCGTGATCTCACCCAACATGTCCATTCACGGGATCGAGACCCGACCCGGTATCGTGATGGATGGCATGGCCGCCGAACACATTCGCGAGGCGGTCCCCGTCATTGCCTCCTACGCCGATGCGATCGGCATCCGCGCATTCGCCGAGCGCCGGAACCTCGACGACGATCTTGCCGACCTCGAATACAACGCGATGCGCGACCTGGTCGAAATTCCACTGATCAACATGGAATCCGCGATCCAGCACCCCTGCCAGAGCCTGGCCGACTGGAAGACGCTGGACGACATCGGCATGCCCAAGAACGGCGGCCGCTTCGTGCTGAGCTGGGCCTCGCACCCGAACCCGTTGCCACTGGCGGTGCCGGCTACGACAGTAAAAATGGCGGCAATGCGCGGCATGGATGTCACCGTGTTGCGGCCCGAAGGGTTCGAACTGCCGGATGCCATCATGCAGCAGGCGCGCGACCTGGCCGCCGCGTCCGGCGGCTCGGTGCGTGAAACCACGGACCGTGATGACGCCATGAACGGGGCGCAGGTGATCTACGCCAAGTCCTGGTCATCGACGCGACATTACGGCGATAAGAAAGCGGATGGTGATCTGCGACGTCAACACGAGGACTGGTGCGTGGACGAGCCGTGGTTTGCCAATGCAGCGGACGACTGTCGCTTCATGCATTGCCTGCCGGTGCGACGCGGAATCGTGGTAGCCGATCGCATTCTCGATGGCCCGCGCAGTGTCGTTATCCAGGAAGCGCAAAATCGCATGTTCGCGCAAATGGCGGTCCTGCACGCGATGCTTGCCTGATGCGGACAATGGCAATGGAAACGCAGAGCAACAGGGATATCGTCGTTGCGGCGTTGAAACATGCCGCGCCCTACGTGCGCATGTATCGCGGCAAGACCTTCGTGCTGAAAGTCGGGGGAGAGATCTTCGCGACAACCGAAGGCACGCGCGCCCTGGTCGAGCAAATCGCGATCCTGCACCAGGTTGGTATCAGGATAGTTCTGGTACACGGCGGGGGACCCCAGTCGACACAGTTGGCCGAAGCCCTGGGGATCCCGACGCAGTTCATTCAGGGCCGGCGTGTTACGGATGAGCATGCGCTCGAGGTCGCGGCGATGGTCCTGAACGGGCAGATCAACACCCGGATCCTGGCAGCGTGCCGGGACCTGGACCTGCCCGCGGTTGGCATCAGCGGCGTCGACGCCGGCCTGATACGCGCCCATCGTCGACCGCCGGTAAACCTGGATGGGCACGATGCGGGACCGGTCGATTTCGGTTTTGTCGGTGACATCGAGTCCGTGGACGCCGACGTGCTGCGGGCACAACTGGCCAATGGCCTGATGCCCGTGATCAGCCCGCTATCGGCCGACCGCGCCGGCACCTTGCTGAACATCAATGCGGATACGGTCGCGGCCGCGCTGGCTGCCGAACTCGATGCTGAGAAGCTGATCCTGACGACCGGCGCACCGGGCATTCTTGAAGACCGTAACGACGCGGCTTCGATCGTGTCCTATATCGACCTCGAGGGTCTACAACGGCTGCGTGATGCCGGCTCCCTCGCCGAGGGCATGTTGCCAAAAGCGGCCGCTATCGAGGCTGCGATCAACGGCGGTGTGGCCCGCGTCCACGTGATCTCTTACAAGCTGCCGGACAGCCTGTTGCTCGAGGTCTTCACGAATGAAGGCACGGGCACGCTGGTGGTCGATAATGTCGGCACCCTGTCGGAAGCGGAGCAGGCACCCGTCGGCTGAGAGCGAACCGAATCATGAGACTCTGGGACAAAGGCCTGCCGCTGGACGAACGCGTGTTGCGATACACGGCCGGCGAAGATCATTTGCTCGATGGCCGGCTGGTCGAGTACGACGTGCGCGCGTCGATTGCACACGCCAACATGCTTTGCCAGCAGCAGTTGCTTTCGACGGACGATTGCGACCGGATCACTGCGGCCCTGCGTGAGCTCGCGGAACAGCACGCCCGGGGCGACTGGTCCATCGGCCTCGATGACGAGGACGTGCACACCGCGCTGGAAAAACGCCTGACGGCAGCGGTTGGGGATGCGGGGAAGCGCATTCACCTCGGCCGGTCACGCAATGACCAGGTGCTGGCCGCGTTACGCCTGTATCTGCTCGACGCTGCCGACAATCTCGAGAACGCGGCAGACGAGGTCGCCGATGCGCTCACGGAGCTGGGCCAGCGCGAGGCCGATACGGAGCTGCCGGGTTACACCCATATGCAGCAGGCGATGCCGAGCTCGGTTCATCTCTGGGCAGAGGGCTTTGCGGCCGAGTTGCGTGACGATGCCGAAGGCATCGCAGCGAGCCGCAGGCGGATTTCGAAGAACCCGCTCGGCAGCGCCGCCGGCTACGGTGTTCCCGGCCTGCCCATCGACCGTGACCAGACCGGGGATGAACTGGGTTTCGACACCGTTCACGACCCGGTTACTGCGGTGCAATTGTCGCGCGGCAAGGCTGAAGCGGGCCTGATCTTTGAACTCTGTTTGCTGATGCAGGACCTCGGCCGGCTGTCCGCGGACCTGTTGCTGTTTTACACGCAGGAATTCGCCTACGTGGACTTGCCCGACAGCATGACCACCGGCTCATCGATCATGCCGCAGAAACGGAACCCGGACGTGCTCGAACTCGTGCGCGGTGCAACTGCCACCCTGCAGGGTAGTCTGCTGGAGGTTATGACCCTCCCCGGCAAGCTTCCATCCGGCTACCAACGCGACCTGCAACGCATGAAGGCGCCGTTGTTCCGCGCCATCGACCTGAGCCTCGATTCCTGCATCATCATGGCGCAGCTCATTCGCGAGATTGAGTTTCTACCCGACAATGTCATGCTCGATGAGGGCATATTCGCGGCGGGTCATGCCAATCGCCTGGTACTGGAGGAAGGCATCAGCTTCCGCGAGGCCTATCGACGCGTGGCCAGCGATCTGCGCGACGACACCGATGATTGATCGGCGTCTCGTCCTGTTGTGCAGCTTGCTGCCCCTGGCAGGATGCGGTCTGAAGGGCGATCTCTATTTGCCACCGGAGCAGCCACCGGCTGACGCAACGCCGGCTGACGAGCCGCCCGACGACGAAAACAACGACGCCGACGAACAACGCTGAACCATGGCTGCCGCCAAGACACTCGTGCTCGTGGATGGGTCTTCGTACCTGTACAGGGCGTTCCACGCGTTGCCGGAGCTCGAGACTTCGTCGGGCGAACCGACCGGTGCAATCCACGGCGTACTGAACATGCTGAACAAGCTGCAGCGCGATCTGGAGCCCAGCCATATCGCAGTGGTCTTCGATGCGCCGGGAAAGACGTTCCGTGATGAGATCTTCGCCGAGTACAAAGCCAACCGGCCGCCGATGCCCGACGTGTTGCGCGCCCAGGTGCAGCCCTTGCTCGATGCCGTTGCCGCGAGTGGCCTGCCACTGTTACGCATTGACGGTGTTGAAGCCGACGACGTGATAGGGACGCTGGCGACAGCCGCCGCCGGGGAAAAAATGGCCGTCGTCATCGTCACGGGCGACAAGGACATGGCGCAGCTCGTCACCGAGCGAATCACCTTGCTCGACACCATGCCGCGCGGGCCGGGACAGACGGCGCGCGCAACCGATGCAGACGGAGTGGTCGAGCGGTTCGGCGTGCGGCCCGACCAGATCATCGACTACCTCGCGCTGGTCGGCGACAGCTCGGACAATATTCCTGGCGTGCCAAAGGTCGGTGCCAAGACAGCGGTTGCGTTGCTGCAGCATTTCGAACATGTCGACGACATCCTGGGAGGCCTGGACCAGGTTGCGACGCTGGAGATTCGCGGTGCCAAGAGTCTTGCGCAGCGACTCGAAGAGCATCGCGACACCTTGCTGATGTCCCGCGACCTCGCGACGATTCGCTGCGACATCCAACTGGCAAGTCGGCCCGCGGCACTGCAGCCTGCGGAGCCCGACCTGCCGCGCCTGCGCGAACTCTACGGTCGACTCGAGCTGCGCCGGTTGCTGGAGGGTTTGCCGGATGCCGCCCACACGCCCGTTGCCGGCACGTCCCGGTCCGGTGACTACGACGTCATCCAGACAAAGAAGGCCCTGACCGCCTGGATGAAACGGCTGAAGAAGGCCCAGCGGGTTGCGTTCGACACCGAGACCGACAGCCTCAATTACATGCGCGCGCAGGTGGTAGGCCTGTCGTTCGCCGTCGCGCCCGGCGAAGCAGCCTATCTGCCGGTTGCTCACAGCGGGCCGGATGCGCCAAAGCAACTCGACCGTGACGAGGTCCTGCAGATCCTGCAGCCGTGGCTGGAAGATCCAGCGGTCGAAAAGATTGGTCACCACCTGAAATACGACGCGCATGTCCTGCGAAACCATGGCATCGAGCTGGCGGGCATGGCCTGGGACACGATGCTGGAGTCCTATGTATTGAACAGTGCGACCACGCGTCACGACCTGGATTCGGTCGCGAAGAAGTATCTCGGCGTCGAAACCATCCATTTCGAGGACGTGGCCGGCAAAGGCGCAAAGCAAATTAGTTTTGACCAGGTACCGCTGGACCAGGCAGCTCCATACGCCGCCGAGGATGCAGATATCGCCCTGCGTCTGCACGAAACGCTGTGGCCGCAAATCGAAAACACCGGCGCGGTGGCCAACGTCTATCAGGAGATCGAGCAACCACTGGTCAGGGTGTTGCTCGATATGGAGCACCAGGGCGTGAAGGTCGATACCAGGTTGCTGGCCAGGCTCAGCAAAGAATTTGCCAACGAGATTGCAGACCTGGAACAGGCGGCCCACGATGAGGCCGGCCGGCCGTTCAACCTCGGCTCGCCGAAGCAGCTGCAAGAAATCCTGTACGACGAACTGGAGCTGCCCGTATTGCGCAAGACACCAAAGGGTCAGCCGTCCACCGCCGAGGATGTCCTCGCGGATCTGGCAGATGACCACGAACTGCCGCGACTGATCCTCGCTTACCGCAGCCTCAGCAAGCTCAAATCCACTTACACGGACAAACTCCCGGCCCAGGTCAACGACGCGACTGGCCGGATTCACACTTCGTATCACCAGGCCGTCGCGAATACCGGTCGCCTGTCATCGTCGGATCCGAACCTGCAGAACATCCCGATTCGCACCGCCGAGGGCCGCCGGATCAGGCAGGCCTTTGTTGCACCGAAAGGCTACCGGCTCGTCGCAGCCGATTACTCGCAGATCGAGTTGCGGATCATGGCGCACCTGTCCGGCGATGCCGGCCTGCTCGACGCCTTTGCGGACGACCAGGACATCCACCGGGCAACCGCCGCGGAGGTTTTCGGTATTGCACTCGACGCCGTGACTGCCGATCAGCGCCGTTCGGCGAAGGCAATCAACTTCGGTCTGATCTACGGCATGTCGGCCTTTGGCCTCGCCCGCCAGCTGGGCATTAGCCGGCACGAGGCGCAGGGCTACGTAGACCTGTATTTCTCGCGCTACCCGGGTGTCCAGGACTACATGGAGTCGACCCGCAAACTGGCGCACGAGCAGGGATTTGTCGAGACCGTGTTCGGCCGGCGGCTATATCTGCCCGATATCAACGCCCGGCAGGCGCAACGCCGCCAGTATGCGGAGCGCAGCGCGATTAATGCCCCAATGCAGGGCACCGCCGCCGACATCATCAAGCGGGCCATGCTCGAAGTGGCCGCGTGGCTCGAAGACAGCGGTGTCGATGCCCGCCTGATCATGCAGGTTCATGACGAGCTGGTGCTCGAGGCGAGGCAGAGCATTGTCGACGAGGTCCAGGGCCGGCTGGTCGAACTGATGGCGGGCGCAGCCGATCTTAAGGTGCCACTCAAAGTCGACGTCAGCAGCGGGCTGAACTGGGACGAGGCGCATTGAAGCCCCCGAGCCATAGGGTGCAACGCGGCATTCAGCCGGGTTGAACTTTCGGAATTAGACCCAATCTAAGGGTACGGACGCATATGGCGTCCCCCGCTATCCTCCCTGAGCGGGCAATAACAACCGGTCACCCCAAGCCGGTTGAGTTGGCCTCGGACGTTCCCCTGTACTCCGCGTCCGAGGCCTCTTTTTGTCCGCCCTCGAGGAACTCCTGCAGCCGGCTGCGGGCCGTATCGATGCCCTGGGATTTCAGCGCCGAAAACAGCTGCACCGTGGCGATACCTTCCAGTTCCCGCCGCACCTGGGTCAGCGCTTTTGCGGCCGCTTCGCGTTTCAGCTTGTCAGCCTTTGTTAGCAGGACGTGCACCGGACAGTCGATATCGCGGCACCAATCGAGCATCTGCCAGTCGAAGTCGCCCAACAGGCGGCGCGAGTCAACCACCAGCAGCAAACCGGCCAGCGACTGGCGATGCTCGAAGTAGTCGACCAGCAAGCCGCGCCAGTGGTCCTGTAGCGCCCGGGAGACCCGCGCGTAGCCATAGCCGGGGAGGTCCACGAGGCGCTGATCCGGCGCCAGCGCGAAGAAATTGATCAACTGTGTCCGCCCAGGGCTCTTGCTGGTCCGGGCAAAACCCCGCCGGTTGACGATGGCGTTGATCGCGCTGGACTTCCCGGCATTCGAGCGCCCGGCGAACGCGACCTCAGCGCCGGTATCCGGCACAAACTGGTCCACGGTAAATGCACTGATCAGGAAGCGGGCATCGGGATAGAGAGACATGCTGACGCTCCGCTACGGTGGCCGAGAACCTGGCCGATTGGTGTAGAATCCGCCGCTCGTTTGAGTTTAGCACGGGTGCTGCGCCTTGCCGGGCCACCCCTCGCCGACGCAAATTGTATGACGATGCTTACCACGAAACTGCGCTTCCCATTATTGACCGGGCTTTGTTTTTTGCTGAGCGGGGCCGCTCTCGCGGCCGGTTCCGTCGATGCCGGCAAACAGAAATCAGTCACCTGTGCTGCCTGCCACGGCATCGACGGCAACAGCGTGAATCCCGAGTGGCCCAGTATTGCCGGACAGCACAGCAAGTACCTGACCAAGACACTCGAAGCCTACAAAAGTGGCAAACGATCGAATGTGCTGATGACAGGTCAGGCGCTGGGCCTGTCCGATGAGGACATTGCCGATTTGTCGGCTTACTACGCGTCGCAGACCGCGACGCCACGCACGGCCGACCCGAATCTGGTTACCGACGGTGAACGTCTCTATCGCGGTGGCAATATCGACCGCGGCGTCAGTGCCTGCATTGCCTGTCACGGCCCCAGGGGCCGCGGCAATCCGGCCGCCGGTTATCCCGTGATTTCCGGCCAGCACGCCACTTACACTGCCGCGCAGCTGCGGCTCTACGCCAGCGGTGAGCGGAAGTCAGACGCCAATCAGATGATGCGAAACATTGCAGTCGCGCTGTCGGAAGACGATATCAAGGCCGTGTCTTCCTATATCCAGGGATTGCGCTGATACCCAGACTGCGACTGCCCCGCCCCGCGACTATCGAGGCCGAACCATCATGAGTACGCTGCACAAGTTCCTGTCCTTGTCCGTGGTTTTTCTGCTGGTTGCCTGCGGTGGCCAGGAGAATGCGACACCACCGGCCGCCGACACCGCTGGCCCGGCGCCGCAAACGGCAGTCGCGCCCGAGCCGGCGACCCCCGATCCGGTCGATGCACCGCAAGCCGGCGAGCCGGTCGGCGAATCAATCGACGAACCGGGCGACGAACCAGCTGATGACGACACAACGACCAGTCCGGACGTCACCCCATCGCTGGCGAGTGGCGACAACACGGTCGAGGCCGCGACGCCCGAGTGGCGCTACTCGGCCGGCAAGCATTATTCGCAACTGACCGCCGCCCAGGGCAGCGCCAGCGGCGCCGGGGGTGTCGAGGTCACCGAAGTGTTCTGGTACGGCTGCCCTCACTGCTACAGCTTCGATCCCTACCTCGCCCGTTGGGAAGATACGCTGGCCGATGACGTGCGGTTCGTCCGTCTACCGGTGATGTGGAATCCCACGAATGAAATCCATGCGCGACTGTTCTACACGGCCGAGGCTTTGGGCAAGCTGGGCGAAATGCACGAGCCGGTCTTCAACGCGCTACACCAGGACGGCAATCCGCTGGTGCGCGAGGACGACATTCGCGACTTTTTTGCAGCCTACGGCGTGACCAACGCCGAGTTCGACAAGACTTTTCGGTCCTTTGCGGTTGAAAGCAAACTGAAGCGCGCGAAGAGCCTGACGGAACGTTACCGGATTCGCAGCGTGCCAGTGCTCGTCATCAACGGGAAATACGTCACCGACGGCCCCGACGTGAAATCATTCGAAGATATGTTGTCCGTCGCGGACGAACTCGTCGAGAAAGAGCGCGCCGAACTCTGATCGGCCGACCATTCAGTCAGCCCGTGCGCCGCACCGGCGGCGTGTCCGCATGCTCGGCACACCGCTCGCAGTTGACCCAGCCGGAATCACCGTCGACATAGTGTTCCTTTTTCCAGATCGGGACACGATGCTTGACTTCGTCGATGATGTAACGGCACGCAGCGAAAGCTTCATCGCGATGCGGCGCGCTGGCGCCAACCCACACAGCGAGATCGCCGAGTTCCAGTGAACCGATTCGATGCACGCAGCTTGCGCGCGCAACACCGAATTTTTCCATGGCCTCCGCGATAATGCGTTCGCCTTCCTTGCAGCCGAGCGTTTCGTAGGCTTCGTATTCCAGCCGCATAACCTCGCGGCCTTCATTGTGGTTCCGGACCCAGCCTTCGAAACTGGCGTAGCCCCCGCAAAGCGGATCCTGCAACTCGCCGCGGCACTCCTCCAGCCGCAGCGGTTCGCGGCTAAACCTGAAACGGCTCATCCGCCGGCCACCGGAGGAATGAAGACCACCGAGTCCCCGTCCGCGAGATTGCTGTCCCAGTCACCGAATTCATCGTTGACCGCAACTTTGAGGCGGCCCATTTCCGGGAATCCGTAGCGAGCGTCGAGCTCTGCAAACAGCTCCGCCGCGGTCCGCGCCGCGGTCCGCACCTGTTCCGCGCCCAAGCCCGTGTGCTCCCGCAGCGCGGCAAAATACTCCACCTTGATCTCATTCATGCAGGCTAGGTTACGTGCCGGGTTCGCCCGGAGACAAGCGCAAACGCTGCGCAAAGCTGTGCAAATCAGACGGCGTATCGATGTCGTCCGCAGCCGCCGGCAGATCGACGGCAGTGTAGTCGATTCCGCTACGCAGCAATTCGCGCGCACCGGCATCATCGGCGAGATCCAGCAGCGCGGGAAACCAGCGCGCCGGGACAACTGCCGGCGCGCCGGGGAGACCAGCAATCAGCGCGGCGGCTGGCCGGTCAGGTGCCTCGCGCCAGCAGGCCACCAGTCGCGCCAGGTCGGCCGCGCCCACGCCGGGCTGATCCGCCAACGTAATCAAAACCGCATCGACTTTGCCGTTGAGCGCCCGGATACCACAACGTATAGAACTGCCCATACCCGCGCGCCAATCGGCATTGCGCACCAAGGTTGCCGCCTCATCACGCAAGGCCTGGGCCACGTCGTCATGGCCCGCGCCGGTCACCACCCAGACGCCGGCATCGACGGCCGCGGCCGCGGCCCTTGCAGCTCGCAGCACCAGCGACTCGCCGTCGAGCACAGCCAACTGCTTCAGCGCCCCGAACCGGCTGCCCTCACCGGCGGCCAGCAGCAGGGCGGCGACACGTGAGTTCCGCAGCCGCGAAGAACCAGTCATCGGCTGAGACTAAGAACAATGAACACTGCCGTCCACTGCGGCACCCGAAAAACCGTCAATCCGGATTTTCCGCAGTCGGGTACGAGAATCAGCGAATAGCGAGGTCCCCGGGCCAGGTTTACAAAAACAGATTGAGGGGTCTTTTTATTCCAAGGGCAATGAGCGGACGTGACAAGATTCTCGTGGTGGTGGATCCCACCGCGGCGGAACAGCCGGCAGTGGCGCGTGGTGCCTCGCTTGCTGACGCCTTCGGCTGCGATCTCGAGCTACTGATCTGTCAGCACGATCCGCGCTTTGCCGGCAGCCGGCTATTCGGCGGCGAAGAACGCGAGGCAGTGCGGCGAGCACAGCTGAATCATCAATTGGGCTACCTGAAATCCCTGGCCCGCGACCTCGACAGTGAGCAGATCACAGTCAGCATCAAGGTCGTCTGGGACGCACCCTTGCAGGAGGCAATCGTTCGCGAGGTACTGCGGAGTGAGCCCCGCTTCCTGCTCAAAGACACCCATCATCATTCAGCGCTGTCGCGAAGCCTGTTCACGAACACCGACTGGCATCTGATTCGGGATTGCCCGGTGCCGTTGTGGCTGGTGAAACCGGAAGAGATTTCATTCCCGACGATTCTCGCGGCGGTCGACCCGATGCACGAGTTCGAGAAACCGGCCTCACTCGATGACGCCATCCTCGATCTCGCTGGCCAGTTGAAGGAGAGCCTGCATGGTCGACTGCACGTTTATCACGGTTATGACACAACGCCCGATATCGCGCGTGCTGGCGCATTTGCGATGGCACCGTCACCGTTGCCGGTAGAAGACATCGACAACCGCGTGCGCCGCGCGCACGAAGAAGCGTTTGCGAACCTGGTCAAGGACCGCGGGTACGAGCAAGCGCAGATTCACGTCCTGTCCGGCAGCCCCGCAGAACTCCTGCCGGCGCTGGCACGCAAACTCGGCGCAGGACTCGTCGTGATGGGATCGGTTGCGCGCAGTCGCCTGAAGCATGCGGCCGTTGGCAGCACCGCGGAGCGTGTGCTGGATCATTTGCCATGCGACGTCCTGATCATCAAGCCGCCGGCCTTCGAGAGTCCGGTGACCTATCACGCCCAGGCAGGAGACTTCATGGAGCTGACCGCCTAGGCAGATTTTGCAGGGGTCAGGCGTCGGAGCTCCCCCGTCCGTTCACTTTTCCGGCGCCTGTACCCCATTTCCTCATCGCTGGCAGCCCACGTCCGGGACTTGTATCGTTATGTGGCGATGAGTTCCATACCCAAACCGGGCGTGAACACGGCCGCGCCGGAGATCGAATCAGCGGCCGATGTGTCAGCATTTGATGCGGCTGAGTTCGACGCGCTGCTGGATGCGGCCGTGGACGGCATCGTGATTTCTGACGCACGTGGCACGATCTTGCGCGTGAACCAGGCCACCGAGGACCTGTTTGGTTACACCGAGGCGGAATTGGTCGGCCAGCGTATCGATATGATCATGACCAGGCCGGACGCGCGCGCACATGGCCGCTACATCAGAAATTATCTCAACACCGGCAAGCGCAGAATCATCGGTATCGGACGGGAGGTGGATGCCAAACGCAAGGATGGCACGGTGTTCCCCGTTTCATTATCGATTGGCGAAGCGCGTGTCCACGATCGCCTGCATTTCGTCGGCTTGATTCGCGACCTGACGGTACAAAAGCGCGCGGAAGAAGAGGCGCTGCGGCAGCGCGCCCTCATGAACCACGCCAGCCGCCTGACAACGATGGGTGAAATGGCAGCCGCCCTGGCGCACGAGCTCAATCAGCCGCTGGCAGCCATTTCCAACTACACCTCCGCCGGAAAGCGCCTCCTCGATCAGGATAGCGCGGTGGCGCAGGACGATCTGCGCAAGGCGTTGCAGGAAATCGGCATGCAGGCACATCGGGCCGGCGAGATCATCCAGAGAATCCGCGATTTCGCGCGCAGTCGCACGGGTGAACACGAACTGGTCGCCGTCGACGAGATGATCACAGAAATCCTGCCATTGGCAAGAATGGACACCAAGGCAAATCACGTCGACTTCCGGATACTGGTAGAAGACGATTTACCGTCGATCATGGCGGATCGGATCCAGATTCAGCAGGTCCTGCTGAACCTGATACGCAACGGCGTGGACTCCATGCAGGATCTGGCCGAGACCGGCAGACGCCTCGACCTGCGCGCCTGGCTCGACGAAAAACAGGTCCGCATCAGCATCACCGACCGTGGTTGCGGCGTCAGCGCGGCGGCAGCAGCGCATCTGTTTACGCCGTTTTTCACGACCAAGGAGTCCGGCATGGGCATGGGCCTCGCCATCTGTCGTTCCATTATTGCGGCCCACGGCGGTACACTTGATTTCTTCAATAACCCGGTGGCTGGGGCCACATTCTTCGTGGCCCTGCCGGTAAGCGAGCCTTAGTTAGCTGTACTGATGTCGGATTCAACTGTCTACGTAATCGATGACGATCAGGCCGTGCGTGATTCGCTCGGCATGTTGCTACGCTCGATGGGCATTCCGAGCCGCTTGTTTGACTCCGCTCAGGCTTTTCTCGACGCTTACGACGAGAACTGGCACGGCTGTGTGCTGCTGGACATCCGCATGCCGGGAATGAGCGGTATGGAGCTGCATCGCCAATTGGTCGACATGCATGCGAGCATGCCCGTAATTTTTGTCACCGGGCATGGTGATGTACCGATGGCGGTAGAAGCGTTGCGCAACGGCGCTTTCGATTTCATTCAGAAACCGTATCGTGACCAGGAATTGCTCGACCGCATCAACCAGGCGCTGAGTTGGGATGAGAGTCATCGCTCCGAAGAAAACCGGAAGCGAGCACTGCAGCAGCGCTACGACACGCTGACGCCGCGTGAATGCGAAGTGATGGAATGCGTCGTGCGGGGTCTGGCCAACAAAGTCATCGCAATGGACCTGGAACTCAGCCAGCGAACCGTTGAGATTCATCGTGCACGTGTGATGGAAAAGATGGGCGCCCGCTCTCTTGCAGACTTGGTGCGCATGGCTCTGTTGATCGAGGAGCCGGATTAGCTGGGGGGTTAACTCCATGAGCGACACACCTTTCGACGCTGCCGCAGTCAGAAAGAAACTGATGGAAGTTAAGGCAGAGATGTCCAGGCGGGTAGACCGCATTCACGAACATGCCCGGGATCCGCTGGAAGCCGATTCCGCCGAGCAGGCGGCGCAACTGGGTAACGTCGCTGTCGTCGCCGCGCTCGAGGCCGAGGCCGTTGAAGAAATCGCTGAAATCGATGCAGCGCTGCAACGGCTCGAGGACGGGCGTTACGGAATCTGCATCTCCTGCGGCGAGGATATTGGTGCCGCGAGACTGGCCGCGCGGCCAGCATCTGCCGAGTGCCTGGACTGCGCCGAGGAGCACTCGCGCTAGGAATCAGGTCACGGTGGTCGAGCTAGCCCTGCCAGTCGTAGGGATCCCAAGCAACCGGAGCCTGCTCTAGATACTCCGTGACCAGGTCGAGGAAGCACGTCAATTCCAGTGCGGATTGTGGCGCGCCGTCCAGGAAGAGCCGCGGTGCAACCTCGTTCACATCCTCGCCAATCCAGGTACCCGGCGCGGACTCTATCTCATTGAGCCGGGCAGCCAGTGCCGCCAGGTCCGCACGCAGCGCGGGGCGCCGGCTGGCCAGCTGCACCCAGCTCTCATAGCGGTATTGCAACTCATAACGACGTCCCTGCACGCGCACGATCCGGTTGCAATCCGTGTACTGGTGGATCGCAAACGGGTGCACGGGTGCGGCTTCCGCACGCAGATAGCGACGCGCGACTTGCGCCGGCAAATCGGCGGGAATCCGGACGACCGCGAGATCGACTCCCGCGTGTTCCTCGATGGTAACGACGCCGGATTGAATCAGCCGCAGGCTCGCTGCCAGCTGGGCGTCCTGGTCGGCCCACAGCGTTGCGCGCTCGCGCAGCCGATCCAGCAGGTCCGGCAGGTAGTCGAGCATCGCCGGGTACAGCGCGGCCACTTGTTGCCGCTCGCACCCGGTGAAGATGTCGGCATCCAGCGGCGACGTATCCGGCGACGCGCAACTCTCAATCGCAAAACAGAGCCTGGCGGCATCCCGGGATTCATATACGCCGAAATCGCCGGCGCGCGACGCATCGATCAGCAGGTCACGATGGTCGAGGGCATGCGCCGGCGCACAGAGCGCATACATACTGAATAATCCATCTTCGTCGAAATGATTGTTCGATACGATGCCAGCGGCCCGATGCTGGTGCGGTGCGTCCAGATAGGCGAAGACTGTTTCAGTTGACGTATCGCGCTTCAGCTCCGCCGGCGTGCTGTTGTTGGGCCAGTGCGACAGTGTCAGCACAGTGGACTTCAGCGGCGCGCCGTCGACGATGATATTCGGGCGCGGACCGATTTCACCGTATGGCGCGAAGCGCGGCGGCTCCGGCAGCGGAGCAGGCACACCGTCCCGATGAACTGCGGCATTAGGCAAATTAGTACTCCCCGATCAGGCCGCGGCCAGACGAGCCCTGGCAACGCGACAGCCGATCCAGGCCACGCAGCCAAGGCCGAGGACGGCCAGCAGCATGTACTGCGGGATTGCCAGGTACTCGCGGCCGGGTGCAACTGCCTCCGGCAGCACGGCTCGCCACAGATACCAGACGACGCCCGTCGCGGCCGGAATCAGCGTGGGCCAGAGCGCAATCAGGTGACCGACCCCGGCACGGTTAGCGCCGCGCAACAGCAGCCCCGAGATCAACCCGGCGATGAGCATCGGCAGGGCATTCATCGCCGCCACCGCAAGCAGCGTGTCACCGCGGATCGGAAACACGATCATCGCGGCCAGCACTGCCGCCGCCGGCAGCATGAACATGCCGACGAGATTCACTTTGCCGTATGCCGTCATTGCCGCCCCCAATTGTTGTTACGCGCTGTTGTTTTGGTCTGGCCCGATCCCGCGGTACTGATAACGCATGCGGCAGGAGGGCACAAGTGCCGATTACGGCCGGACCGCGAGCTGGAACAAATTCTCGTCCGCCGGCCACATTCCGGCAAAGCAAAAGGCCTCGATAGTATGCAGGCGGCCATCCTTGAGCTGCAGCATAAACTCCGCGCCGCTGCGCAGTTGCGGATGCTCGCCGTAAACCACGGGCAAAGCCGCGGCCGCGCCGGCAACCGGACAGTCATCAGGCACACGCAGCCGGCTGACGAATCCGACGCCGCTTGGCGTCCGTGCGGCAACTTGCGCGCGTTCCAGCTGCTCTTGCAAAGCGCTGCTGTCCGAGCCCGCCGCTGCCACGGCGCAGTCCAGCACCGCACGCTCGAGACTCGTGAATTCTGGGGAGTCCGGGATTTCACCCGTCACAGACACTCGCATTTGTCTTCCTCTATCGCCCGGTGTTCTTGCAGTCTAGGTATGGGCCGCGGGTAGAGCCAGTTTAGCAATCGAGCTGTAGAACTCGCCGGGATTGTCATGCATCGGGAAATGGGCGGCATCCCGAATGCCGATTTGCGATTCGCGCGGCAGTAGATCGAGTTCGCCCAGATGGGAATTGTCCACGCCATACACGAACCAGGTCGGGCACGGGGCCGCGAGAAAGCGCTCGACCATCTCACCGCTGCCGGCCCAGCGCACGAGCGACTGTGCGCTGCGATAGAAGCCCGTCGGGTCCGCATGATCGGCGTCGAAACTGACTCGCGGGTCCTGTCTGACGCGGCGCCTGAATTTCGGCAGATAGTCGCGGATGAAGCCGTCGAAATCGTACGACGCGGCCTCAGTGGCAACACCACAGCTGTCGAGCAGCAGGCGCGCCTCGACCAGAATCAGGTTGTCGAGCCGGGCGAGAGAGCGAGCCGGCAGCAATAGCGATGCGGTGCCGCCCATACTGTGAGCAACGAGGTGCACGCGGCGGGACGCATGGGCATCGATCAACGAGGCCAGGAAACCGGCGTGTTGTTCCAGTACGTAACTGTATTCAGCCGGGCGCGGCGAGCGGCCAAACCCCGGCAAGTCGAGCGCGAGCAGGGATTGATCACGCAGACCGGGATGTTCCCACGCACCGCTGAAACTCTTCTTGCTGCAGCCAAGCCCGTGCACGAGCAACCACAGATCCGGGCTGTCGGTATCGCGAGCCCATGCGGACAGCGCCAACTCCAGGCGTCCTGAACGAAGACACAACGTCGCTTCGCGATAACCTGGCACCGCGTTGGCTGGCGCTACTGGTCGATGTGCCCGAGATCACGACCCGGGGCAACCCGGTCGCGCACCAGCTGTTTGAGCTCCTTGACCTCGGGGAAACGCCCCGCAGCCTTGCGCGACCAGATAGTCTCACCGCCGAGCCTGATCTCGAAAACGCCACCTTCCTGACCCGGGCGGATGGTGACCCCCGCCAACTCCGTTTCGAAAGTCTGCAATAGCTCTTGCGCGAGCCAGCCCGCTCGCAGCAGCCAGCGGCAACCGGTGCAATATTCGATCTCTACAGATGGCAACTGGGCTGGATCATTCATCGGCACACCACTCCGGTTCTAGCGCTCGAGAGGAAAGCCGGCTGCTTCCCACGCGTCCATGTGACCGTCCAGTTCGCGAATGGTCGTGAAGCCGTTCGCGACGAGAAGCTCGGACGCCATCGCCGCCCGCTTGCCCGATTTGCAATGCACGACTATTTCGCGTTCCTTGCCCGGGCCCAGTTCTTCCAGCCGCGCCTCTAACTCCGTGTGCGGGATATTCAGCGCCCCGGGTATATGGCCGGCGTCGAACTCCTCCGGCGTGCGCACATCCAGAATCACGGGCGCGCTGTCTTTTGCGAGAAGCGCGGCGAGTTCGACACCGTTGACGGCGGTGTTCTGCGGCTCCGGTGAGCCGCATGCGACCAGAAGCAGCGCCATCAACGCGATGACTGGCAGGTTTCCTTTCGATGCCATGACATTTTCCCCGCTGTTGGTTCATGCCTGACCGGCCATGATAGCAGCGGCCGATCAGCGCGCCGTGTTGCGGCGCTCCAGGAATCCCGACAGATCTGACTGTTCCCTGAGACCCGCGGTACCGGGCAGGTCCAGCGCGGCCAGCCGTGCATCGACCCCGGCACGCTGCCGCTCATCCAGCAGCCCGGATTCGAGCCAGCACAACATCTGCTCGAGGAACTTGACGCGATCGGCAGTCGTCTCCAGTTGCGCCAACTCACCGAGCAGTCGCTGTTCGAAATACCGGTGCGGATCCACCATCTGCGCCGCAATGCTTCGAATCAGCGCCGCCGCGTAAGTCTCGACTGCATCGTCGCTCATTGGGTCATGCCAGGCGCATGAATACAAAAATGCCGAGCATCGTGAACGCAATCGCAATCTTCAGCGCTGCACCCAGTACCAGCCCCACTGTCGCGCCGACCCCCGCCCGGCTGGCCGCTTTCAGGTCGGCAACCGCCGTCAGTTCGCCAACGCAGGCGCCGATGAAAGGACCAAGAATGATGCCCGGCAGGCCGAAAAACAGGCCGAGCAGCGCGCCGATACCGGCGCCGATCATCGCGCGGCCCGAGGCGCCAAAATGCCGCGCGCCGAGGATGCCGGCGGCCAGATCGACCAGATACGTCAGCAGGGCCAGCCCGGCCAGCACAGCCAGCGTTGTCACGCCGACGTACTGGAAGTCCTCGGCCCAGGCCACGAGGACGAGGCCCACGAACATCAAGGGCGCGCCGGGTATCGCTGGCAGCAACAACCCCGCCAGCCCGGCGAGCACCAGGCCGACGCCGAGCAGCAACAGTGTGATGCCCAACGCCGTCACGGCTTCATTTGATCGGGGCTGGTTCCCGGCGCTCGTGGCTCAGGCTAACGCCGAGGTCCTCGATCAGGCCACCGCAGCCATGATGACCGCAAACGATCACATGCCGCACCTTCAGGTCCCGGCCGCATCACGAGCGCAGCGATCGGCGAGCGCCTTCAGCTCCACTGCACGCCGCTCGTCAACGCTTAGCCCGAGTTCGCCGAGCGCGTAGGCATCGGCCAACCGGCGCAACGCCAGAACGTGCTCCCGCTCCGCCGCGGCCTCGTACCATCCCAATGCGGCAGCCGGATCGTCCGGCAGCAGCGGTCCGGCTTCCAGTTGCCACGCGAGCCAGTACTGCGCCTCCGGCACACCGGCAACCGCGGCTTCGCGGATCATCGGCACGGCGCGATCGGGATCCCACGCGCCCATGCCGAGATAGGTCAAGGCGAGGTGATAACCTGAGTCGGCATCGCCACCCGCGTGCTCGGTCGCGCACAGCTCACGCACCGCCTCGATTTCTGCCGCGTCCGGCTGCGCGCTCAGCAACAGTGACCGCAGCACGGTCCGGCAGTCACCGGCATGCGCCCCGGTGACACTGACGACCGCAATCAGAACGAACATGACGAGGCGACACGGCATGCTGTTATCTTATCAGCGGGATGTTGGGGTATTCGCCGGAAAACGCGCCCAGAAGATTCCCCGCAGGTCACCGGCCCGGAATCCGGTGGCCTGATCATCCGGATAGAGCTCGGCCAGTTCTTTTGCCACCTCGGGAGCGAGGGACGCACCGTGACAGGTCAGACAAAGCGGCTGCGTGACGATCGGCTCGACATAGCCGACTGTACCGTCGGCCAGGGGGACCAGCCTGGGATCACGACCACCGCCTTCCAAATAGTCCGCGAGCACGGGTTTCATCCAGTCCGCCGGCGCATTGGCCGGATTCCGCAACCGATGGCTGGTCCTGCCTACGCGTATCGACTCCGCGGCATGACTTGCGGCTATGGCGGGCGCCTGAACGCGGCAGACATCGATAGCCCCGGCGATACCGTCTGCCAGGCCGGCCTGCAGCGCCGCCTGCAAATCGCGCTTGAACGGTTGCAGTATCTCGGCGCCCCGGCGCAGTTCAGCGTTCGGCGGCGCTGAAGTTTCATTGGCCTGCCCGCCGCACGCTGCCAGCAGGCCGGCCAGCAGACTGGCGCGCCACGCCAGGCGCTTCACGACCGCTTTTTGCCGGTCGTCGGCGGGGTAATGAACACCTCGCCGTCGCGCTCCTCGGCTTCGAGAGTTTCCAGCGGCGCTGGTGACTTACCCATGTAAAACACTTTGTGGGTCCATCGAGGCATCGGCACACCCATGAAGGCGTTGACCCAATCCAGGTTTTCGCCACTGCAGATGTCGAAGCGCGAACCATGCCAGGGACAACGCAGCACCTGACCGATCAGCTTTCCACGCGCCATCGACAAACCCAGATGTGGACAGCTATTCGCGAAGGCGACGACGCGGCCCTGGTAGCGCGTCAGCAGCGCCCGGCGCCCGTCTGCGATAACGGCATGGAGCTCGCCATCGACCACTTCGTCGGATTTCGCCACCGCAACCTTCTCTGTCGACATAAGCTGGTCCTTTCTGATCGTTATTTTTTCTTGCGACGTCGGCGGCGCCGGGAAGACCGGGCCGCGGGTTTCGGTTCGAGATCCTCACCACCCCACTTCTCCCGGTGCGCCTGCGCAGCCTGGCTCTGAACCGATGAGTGCCGGTTGCTCAGCAGCAAGCTCGACGGCGAGCAGACCCGGGCGCGAATCAGGCCCAGGTCGACCGCTGCATCGAAAATGCTCGGATACCAGGACTCCCAGCCCGGCAGCAGGGCCTCGACCCTTTCGCGTAGAGAATCGCCATCAGTCATGGCGGCATGATGCATCGGGCCGGGCGAAATTTCAGCCATGAATGTCGCTACCTGGCGATCCGATCCGACTCCGGGCAGGCCCCGCTTATGTGAACGGGGTCACGCGCCGGGGCGAAGCTGAGGTATATTTTCGGGTCTGAATTCAGCCTGGACCGGCGAACATGGACGATCGCAAGCGGGCCGCGGACAAGGCGGCCAATGACGACTACAAGGGACTCGAAGAGGCCACGGCGGGCTGGGATCCCTATATCTCGGACCTGCTGACGGACCCGGCCAAAGGCTTCCGCGAGGAGCGGCGCCAGGAAGATCGCGACAAGCCGGCATCGCGCCGTCGATCACAGCTGATGAACGAGGACGACGACGAGAAGTCCGAGTAGAGGACAGCTACGGCCGCCGCCTGGAGATGTTACGCCCGTCGGCGTAACTGCGGGGCTGGGTAAAGCCGTTCAGCCCCGCCGGGGTGCCAGGCGTTGCGCAACAAACTCAGGACTCCGCGGGAGGCAGCCACGTCAGTGAGGAGTGGTGCAACGAGATAAGAACGCGGCCATCCAGTTTGTGGTAAGCGAAGGTGTAGTCGGCACGCGTGGCGTTACCGTCGCCGTCGACGAAGGTGTAATGCCCCATGTCCTTGTAGCCGAGCCCCCCTGCCTTCAAGATCGGACCCGCGGCGCTTTGGAATTCCACCTTTTTCCAACCTCGATTGAGAAAGCCCTGGTCGTTGGGGTAGTTTGGATCACCGCCCACGAAGTACGACCGTGCGCCGGCGCGGTCGAGCCGAATGACGTCCGCCAAAGTGGGCTTGAATAGCAGGGGCTCGTCCGGCGTCCCGAAGTCGTAGAGCTCCAACAGCCGATCGACGTCTTGCTCGGTGACGCACTTGGCCCATTCGCGCTGCGCGGCGATGACTTCAGCTTTGGTCATGGGCTCGAAGGTGCGCTCGGACATTCTCCACACTCTGTTTGGTCGGCTGCAAAGCAGCAGGAAAGGATGCCATCGGGCCGGTCGGGCTGCAAATCATGCCAATCATGACTCACTATAGAGTCTGCGTCCTAACGTCAGAAAGAAACCCAGGAATGAAGGTTATTCTGGTTGGGGGACTCATTTTGACAACAGCTTGTCCACTCAACGAGGTCAAAGGGCAAATGAGCACAGATCAGTCGAGTAACCAAGATCCGGTACCCTTCCTACAGGAGTTGAGTCTTGATCCCGCCGGCCACGAGTTAACGAGCGACCTGTCCGGGAGAGCCGTGCGCATTACCTATCATTCTGGGCACACGTTGGAACAACATTGGCAAACTGCAAATAAAATATTGTGGAAGGCCGTAGATGGTGAGCTTGCCGGCTACGAACAGACCGAAAACTATCATGCGTTCAAGGTCGCAGAGGGAATCTATCTCATCACTTGGATGGAAGCTTCAACCGTGGCAAATGCCAACACGTCGCAGATAGACGGTCCGTGGTTGACCAGTGTCGTACTCGACTTTCAAACAATGCGGGCGACAGCCAGCTGGACCGGACCTTCACCCGACGGACAGGTGCTGCACATCGTGGATCAGGGAAGCATGAAAAACATCGAGTGCGACCGCAGCGCCTCGACTCTAACTCGATACCAATTTACGCAGCAATCCCGGCAAATCCCTGGCAATAAGGCTTAAGCGACAATCGCCTCAAACGTGGCGCTATAGTCCTAGACGAATGAAGTTTTGTGTAGTTAGCGCGCCGCACAGGGTGTCTGGTTCTGACCCAAAGGCGACATTCGACGGACACCCTTCGTATGTCCACTTTTCGTTTACCTGAAGCCCGGACAAGGCCAGAGACATAGGTCAAGTATTTCTTACCCTAACCTGTGGGCTTTTCCAGATGGCTGAACCAGCTCTTGATTGCAGCCATCAAGAACGCCGTGCTGGCACCGAATAGCACAAGCCCGCCCATAGCCTCAAAGCTCGCGAGCAGCCGCCAACGTTCAGAGAGCGTAATGTCGCCATAGCCAAGTGTCGTCGAGGTCACGACGGAGAAGTAAAGCGCGTGGCGCAGCTCCGAGAATTCTCCGACAGCCACGTAGACCAGTGCCCATGCCCACGCAGACGTCGTGTGGATCGCGATCAATCCGAGTACGGCGATTCCAAGCAGCAAGATCAATCTCCGCCGATTCGGAGCTAGATTCCAGGACGTGCCGACGTAGTTGATTACGCCAGCCAGCCATACCAGGCAGGACACATGGAAAACCGCGTTCACGACGATCAACACGGTCCCAATCAATAATTGGCTGCTCAACACAATGCTCTCCCGGGTTACAAGACACTGAATTGTGGGCTGGATTAGAGCGCTTTAGACTCAAACTAATCACTATCTCATAGGTACCCTCCATGCGTGATCCGGCACGCCAGGCTGTCCTGGCGCTCACCCTGTCCGCCAACCTCCTCCTGGTCTCCGCTTGCGGGGGCGAGGAGGAGCTTCTGAACGTCTTGACGATTCAGCAGCGCGTCATCGGTACGCAGAGTTCACTATCGACTGCCCAGCGGCTGCTGCTCGAACAGCGCGTCAACCTCAACCTGGCGCTGGGCGGCAGCTGGCAGGACTGAGCTGTGAATGAGCGAATGCCAGGATCTATCGCGGAGCGAGCAGGCGGACTCGGGGTCCGCATTGTTGTGCTGTGGGCGCTACTGGTTCTGCTCGCTGGCTGTGCGACGAGCAGTACCTACCAGTATGACCTGATACCGATTCCCGTCACTTTCAGTGAGCAAGCTGCCGAAGATGCATCGCCTGACGGCATCCTGTATGTCACGGATCGTGAGCCGGCCGACCCAGAGGACAGGGTGCTCTACTATCAGTACGAACGCGCAAGTGCGTTGCGTGTCGGGATAGCGAAGGTTGACTACTCAGGGAAACCAAGAACCGAAGAAGAACTGGACGAGCTGGCTAGCGTAGAGCCCGGCAAGAAATCAGACTTTCCGCTATCGGTTACTGACGTAAACGAGTTCGGCTACCTCGAGAGCGCCATGCCCACGCCGTTCCTCACGAGCCAAGAGGAGCTCGGGAGTTCAGCTCCAGCAGACGAGGAGTTTGTCTCGCTAATAAATATGAAGCTTGCCGCTTCGCGGTCAGGCGACATCTACCTGTACGTTCACGGATACAAGGTCATTTTCGAGAATCCGGTCATCGTCTCGGCACAGTTGTGGTACTTCATGAATAACGAAGGCGTATTCCTGCCATTTGCATGGACGGCTACGCCCAAGCGCTTCGCCTACATCAAAGATACGCAGACCGCGGAGATCAGCGCTCGCAACCTCCGTCTGTTACTGCAGTTTCTCATGGAGAACACGGATGTAGAGCGGATTCATATCATCGGCTACAGCGCGGGCACGCGAGTCGTAATCGGGGCTCTGAATCAACTTGCTCTGATGCAAACCGGCCAATCCGAGAGCACTACAAAAGGCCGGATCGGCCAGGTTGCGATCGTGGGCAGCGACTACGATAGGCAGCGCTGGGTTGCCGCCGTTGCTGACGGACTACTGCAGGTACCGGAGACTCTTACGATCTACGTATCACCCTATGATGACGCGCTGGGACTGTCCGAGCTGGTTTTTGGTGGAGCGCGTCTTGGCAAATTGGAAACCGATCCGGTCTCCGAGACGGTCCGGGACTGGCTGATCTCGAATGAGCGCCTCTATTTTGTGGACGTAACGGGCGTCGTCGGGTCCGAAACGAGAAACGGCCATGCGTATTTCCAGACCAGCCCCTGGATCAGCAGCGATATCCTGGCGACATTGCTGTACGGACTGACGCCGGCGGAACGCGGCCTCGTTCGAAAAACCGATGCATTGAGCTGGTCGTTTCCGCCCCAGTATGACGTGGGCCTGAAAGCGATTATCGAAGCGCAGGCATCCCAATGATGCTGATAGCGATCGACGGCTTTCTAGAGCACGTGGCTTGAAAGCAGACGCCCACGGTACGGGATTGAGGGGCCGCTTCTGGCCGAAAGCGGCCGTTCGGGGAGTTGGCCGAGAGCAAGCCCTCCGGCAGCCGGTCAGGGGGAATGGCGCGCGATGTGCAGGAAGCACAAGTGCCGCGGAGCACAGGGATGTGCGAGAGCGGCCCCGAAGGGATAGGGCTCGCGTGCTCCGCACGCTCACCGTTCTCCCCGTCTCGCCAATGTCTGCTTTCGACCCAAAGCGGACATGACCACCTAATCCAGTAGTCGCCTGAAATCTTCCAGCAAATCTATGCCGCGGGCGTCTACTTCGTAAATTGCCCATAGGCCGTCTCGACTCCCCCGAAGTAGCCCGGCCTCTGTCAGTGTCTTCAGGTGATGAGACACGGTTGGTTGGCTCAAATCGAAATGGTCAACGATGTCGCAAGCGCATACGGGTCCCTTTTGCCGTACTAACAGTCGCAGGACTTCGACGCGCGTCGGGTCCGAGAGCGCCTTCGCAATCTTTGCCACCCGATCGGCTTTCTTCTTCGGCAAAGGCTTTAGTGCTTTTGGGGTGCAGCATCCCTCAGGCTTGGTTCTCCTAGCCATAAATTAATACTACCAAAAGTATTGACAAACTTCGATATAATAAATTATACAATATCGACCATCATCAATGTATATGGAGAACGACGTGAGACTCCAATTAGCGCTCAATGTTTCCGACCTCAATCAGGCCGTGAATTACTACAGCCGCCTTTTCGCCACCAGTCCTCACAAGATCCGAGCTGGATATGCCAACTTTGCCATTGACGATCCGGCCCTCAAGCTCGTGTTGATCGAGAATGGGGATGCTGATGAGCGCATCAATCACCTTGGTGTGGAGACTTCGACACAAGAAGAACTTGATGCTGCTATCTCCCGGTTGTCGGCTGAAGGGCTAGCCCAGAAACTCGAGGAGAATACGACCTGTTGTCACGCAACCCAGAATAAGGTCTGGATGTCTGAGCCGGATGGCTTGGCGTGGGAGTGGTATCGAATCACCGACGATAACCCACCCGAGAGTGGATTGGCCTGTTGCTAATTACTAGTGGTTGCGCCCCGAACGAATGTCCGCTTATGGCCGAAAGTGGACGTTCGACGATCTGACCGATCCGACCCTCCCGGCAGCGGTCAGGGGAGATGGCGCGCCCGAAGGGATTCGAACCCCTGACCTCTGCCTCCGGAGGGCAGCGCTCTATCCAGCTGAGCTACGGGCGCAATGTTCTTTTGTCAACTACCTGTCTTCTATGTGCCTTCTCAAGGGCAGTGCTTTGCCACGATTTTGCCCCACCAGAGCTACGCTCGGAAAGCAAAAAATCCAAGGAACTCGAGTTCTCGGCCGGCCTCGAGGATCTGGACACCCAGTTCTATCGTGAGATACTGCAGGTGAACGGGTAGAGCGTAGAGCAGTTTCAGACCGCGCTACAGGCAATAGCGGTTATCCGCAATGCGGCGCCGCGAGGGCCTGACGACGGTGACCGTTTGCATCCGTTTTCTGCAGAGTGGTTGAAGGGCGGTGCGACCTGGAACCGGCTGGGGAGGCTTAGATGGAAGAGCCGGAAGGCCCTGAGGGCGGACGAGACGCGGAGATGGCGGGCGTTCCGGGGTACTTCGTTCGCGAGTCGGTGGCGAGAGATTCCGCCCGCTTCGGGTCGTGGGACGTCTTCGGCGCGCTGCGCCGGGAGTGGCCATGGGTTGCCGGCGCCGTCGTCGCGTGCGTCGCCGCGGCGTTGCTGTTCGGCGCGCTTGCAACGCCTCAGTACCGCGCCGAAGTGATTCTCGCGCCAGCAGCAGACGATCGGACGGCCGGTCTTCCCGCAATCACCAGTCAGCTGGGCGGGCTGGCGACGCTAGCCGGCGTGGATCTCCCCACCAACTCGGACCGCACCATCGTTGGCCTCGCGACGTTACGTTCCCAAGGGTTCGCAAGAAGATACATCGAACAGAGCAACCTGATACCCATCCTGTTCGACGAGGGACCGGGGCCAATAGGTCGGCTGCTTGGCTACACCGAGCCGACCATCGATGATGCGGTCCGCGAATTCCAGCGCAACGTGCTCTTCGTCGGCGTAGACAATCGCACCGGCATCATTCGCCTCATGGTTCAGTGGAAGGACCCGGATCTTGCGGCTGAGTGGGCAAACGCCTTGATCAAGCAGTTGAACAATGAGATGCGCAGGCAGGCGATAACGGAAGCCCGCAAGAGCATCAACTACCTGCAAACGGAGCTGGACAAGACCAACATCGTCGATGTCCAGCAATCGATTTACGGACTCATAGAGAATCAGACGAAGATTGCGATGGTAGCCAGCGTACGTGACCATTATGCGTTCCGAGTCGTAGACGACGCGAGGCCACCAGATCGGCCCGTGAGTCCGCAGCGAGTGTTGTTGTTTGCCCTGGGCATCGTGCTCGGAGCGGCGCTCGGCTGGGGCCTCGCGCTGTGGCGGGACCGGCATGTCCGCAACGTCGTATAGCGCCTTTTTCACCGGCCTGCCCGCCGCTGGCCAACAACTCTCGGAGGTTCGGGCTAGAGACATTCCGCTAGCCACCCTCTACGCGCTGACCATCGCGGGATTCACCCTCGCCGGGCTCCTGCCTACTTGGTTCGGACTGGACTCTCGCGCCATCACCGTCCCGTACAGGGCGTTCGTATTGTCGCTCGCGGGGCTGATCATCGCGCGCTGGGTCTTGATGCGCCGTCCGCCGGTTCTCAACTCGTTCTTCGTCTGGATCGCATTCGCGTGGCTGCTCATCCTGCTGCGCATGCTCTACGACTTCAATTTCCAGCCGATGCCATTGACCCTGGGCCCGGCGGAGTACCTCGTCATCGCCGCCGGTGTGTGTATTGCGCCGATGATCGCCGTGTTCGAGAGACCCAGCGATGTCACGTTGAGGATCGCCTGGACTCTGGCGACCATCGGCTGCGCCATTGGGTTGGCCGGTGTGGTCGCTCTCGTGATGCGGGAGGGCCTCATCGGCGTCTGGACGCAGCGATTGTCCACCGACGTGCTGAATCCGATCTCGCTCGGCCACGTCGGCGCCACGTTGTGCCTGCTGAGCCTGGCCATGCCGGTCGAGCTCAGGGCCCGGACCCTGTTGCGGCGTTCGCTCCAGATCGGTCTTCGTGTGCTGCTCGTCGTGATGGGGATGGCGGTTCTGCTCGGTACCGGATCGCGCGGCTCGATGGTCGCGCTGGCGCTCGCGGTCGGGACACTCATAGTGGTTCGGCCCGGGGACCACAGTCTGGTCCCGGCGATACTCCGTAGTATCGCGATGATGGTGGTGCTCGTCCCGATCGGCGTCGCCGCGTTTCTCGTCTTCGAAAGCGTGGAAGCACTGCCGTCTCTGGCCCGACTCGCGGAGTTCAACGACGCGAGCAGCCTGCACCGCATCAGATTGCTGACGGGCGCAATCAGCCAATTCGCTAAGAATCCGTTTCTCGGCGACGCCCTGGTCGTGCGAACCGAACGCGATTATCCGCATAACCCGCTCGTGGAGTCTCTGATGGCGCTCGGGCTGCCCGGGTTCATCGTCGTGAGCGGCGTGGTTTTCGGTGCGCTGCGGGCCGCGGTGAACGTCCTTATGTTTCAGCCCCAGGCGGCGTGGCTGGCGTTGGTCGCGTTGCAATACATCGTCGCCGCCATGTTCTCCGGATCGTTGTACCTGAGCGATTCGTTCTGGGTTTTTTGCGTGGCCGTCGTCACGGTCGCCAACAGGCCTCAGTTGACCCGGGCCCTACCAATACTCGACCGACCATGATGCGGCTTACCGGGCGGTTACGCCGCCTGCTGTCCGAAGATGCCATCCTTCGCACCGGCCTTCGACTGGCCGGCGCGAGCATTACCGCTCATCTGATCACGCTGGCCATCCTGCCGCTCCTGACGAGATTCGTCACACCGGCAGAGTTCGGCGTTTTCGGCACCTTCCTGAGCATTGCCGGGATATTCATGCCCATCGTTTCGCTGCGCTACGAATGGGCGATCCCCCTACCGAAATCGGACTCCCGTGCCGCGCGCCTCGTGCAGCTCAGCCTGTATCTTCTCTTCGGTTCAGCCGTTTTCGTCGCGGCGTTCGGCTGGGTGGCCATGCAGCTCTCTCCGGAGGGGTCGGCGTTTCACGAAGCAATGGAGTACTGGTGGGCGTTGTGGCTGGCCGTCGTCGTGATGGGACTCGTGCAGATTCTCCTCACCGGATGGGTGGTACGCGCGAGACACTTCGAATATCTCGCGCGAGCCCGCATCGCCCAGAGTGTCTTCGTCGGCGCGCTGCAAGTGGCGCTCGTGCTCGCGGTGGGTGGGCCGTTCGCTCTGATTCTGGGCTTCGTCGTGGGCCAGGCACTGGCCTACGCTCCGCTGGGGGCCCATTGCGGCCGGGCCATCACGGCCGCGCTCGAAACAGACGGCAGGGCAAACGTCATGCGCGTGGCCACCGACTTCAAACGTTTCCCCACGTTTTCGGCACCTTCGTCGCTACTGAACTCCGCGGGCACCGAGGCCCCGTTGCTGTTATTCGGCATGGTGGCCGGTGTCGTAGCCGCGGGCGAATTCGCCATCGCTCAGCGGCTCGTAGCGCTCCCGGCGGTGTTGATCACGATGTCTCTCGCGCAGCCGTTCTGGGCCGAGGCCGCCAATCTCGTTCGGGATGATCCGGAGAAACTGCATCGGATCTATAGAGAGAAACTAAAACAACTCGCCCTGCTCGGGCTCTTGGTTGCGTTTGTCGTTGCGACCAGTCCGTGGGTGTTTCCGATCCTGCTCGGAGAAGAGTGGACGGGCGCGGGACGAATCGCGGCACTCATGGCGCTGCTGGTCTTCGGACAGATTAGTTTTGCGAGTCTCTCCGCGCTCGAGTATCTGGGAATGCAGGAATTGAACCTGCTGTGGAATGTCGGTCGCTTGTTTGTCGTCGTTGTATCTATCCTCGCGCCGGCGGCGGTAGGCGCCGATCAGCTGACGATTGTTGCTGTATACTCGGCGGCGTCTGCGGTTTGGTATGGGACGATGGCGGTTTTCAACGAGATCGGTTTTCGTCGCGTCATCGCTGCTCGAGTCGCGTCGTGAGCTCGCAACTCAGCGAGCGCCACTTCTGGGACAGCCAGTGGGAAGAAACTTTAGGGGAGTATCTGAGCGCGCCACCGAGAGCAGGCTTGTTTATCGAGCGCCTCTTCGGTAGCAACATCACAGACATTCTTGAGCTCGGTGCTGGCAGCGCCCGCGACACTCTTTATCTCTCAAGACAGGGTTATCGTTGCGCGGCATCCGACGTTTCTGCCGATACCATCGAGACATTGCAACAGCGTTTCGGTGGCGAGCGACTCAGCTTCTCCGTTCAAGACGCGATGAATCTCGACTATCCGGATGCATCATTCGATCTCGTTTTCCACAACGGGCTCATTGTGTGTTTCGATTCCGATGAGAGCATCGTGAAAATACTTCAGGAACAGCATCGCGTTGCTCGCAAATTCATGCTCATCCTGGCACACAATACGATGAACCGGCGGCTCGTAGCTCAGTTCGGCGATCTGGGTGTGTCGGACGCGGTATTTCGGATCCGGTTCTTTTCTCGCGATGAGCTGGCAGGGCTTTTAGAGCGTGCCGGTATTGGGCCGGGGCAGTATCGGTTCGAGAAATTCGGCGGTGTGCTCGACGCCGGCTTTGCCGAGCGCCCGAGAGGCGTGCCGAATCCGTTCACCTCGATTGCACCCGCCGTCGTCCCGCGAGCCTACCCTCTCCAGCCCTGGTCTATGACGGAGCGTATCGCCTGCGTCGTGGAATTATAGGCGCGGTCGACGTTGCAGGGCGTGGATAACGTGGTGTTCTCAAATTTCGTGAGCGCGCGATCCCTGCGGATCGGGCTGGAGCGGCTCGGCGAGTCCCTCGAGGCCTATTGCAGCCCCGGCTTCATGGTGCCCACCCGCGATCGGGAGCCTCAGGCAGGCGACCGGCTACTCTTTACCGACGAGGATTCTCTGGCTCGCCATCTCGGCCGGGAGGAATTTCGGTTCTACCCGAGCAAGCTCAGCTTCGCTCCCGACGACAAGCTTGCATTGGCGAGGCGCCTGGAGACGATCGGCGCCGACCCGGTGCCGTTTCGATCGCTCGATGAGGACGCAGCTGAGCTCGGATTCCCGCTGGTTCTGAAATGCCGCCACTCCTGGCGGGCCGGCCGGGCACTCCCCCGAGGGGCAATTTGTCACTCGATAAGCGACATCACGCGAGCGTTGGAGGAGTTTGTCATAGCGGGCCTGGAGCCGGATGTCTTCTTTTTGCAGAAATATCTGCCGGACGGTATCGAGAATTCGCTCTCGGTTTCCGGTTTCTTCGATAGCCGGGACCCAGAGCGAACGCTGATGCTCGTGACCAACAAAGTTGCGAGCGCGCACCATGCGCTCGGGCACGCACTAGCGGTGCGAGTGTTGCCCGATCACGAAGCTCTCAGGGATAGGGCCTCACGGGTACTTAGCGCGCTCGAATACGTGGGGCCCTTCGAGCTGGAGTTCCTCCGCGACGTGCAGGCCGACCACCTCCACGAGCTGGAGCTGAATCCGCGCTTCTGGCTGCAGCATTCCCTGTTCGTTCACGTTTACGATAACGCACTGCTCGAGCGATATCTGGACAGGACCTCGCTGTCGTTTCCAGACCTCGGGCAGCAGGCCATCTGGGTAAGCGGGGTGGGACTGATCATTGCGCTCGCTACGCCTTGGCGCCCGGAGAACTGGAAGTTGTGGCGCGCTATGCGGGCCGCGCGAAAGGGCGGGCACGCGGTCGTCATCGATCCGCCCGCGACAACTGCCATACGCATTGTTCTTCAGGAGACAGGACGACGGATACGAAGACTGAAACACTAGCGGACGCTCGGACGCCGCAGCCAAATTCCCCGACCCAAGCCGTATTCACCGACGAGGCGCAAGCGGTGCTGTCGAGCGCGGACACGGTGCGCCGCTTTCGGCGAAACGGCTATCTGGTCATAGAGCACGGGATGGATAGCCGTTTTTGCCGGCAGGTCATCGAGGGATTGCGCGGCGCGAGCATGATCGAGGTGCCGACCCAGAACAACCGGGGCGACACCTACTTCCTGACCCTGAACGGGCAGGAGCTCGTGGATCGTATCAGTGTGCTTGCACCGCTCTACGAGCGCTTCGGAGAGATCGTCAACGCGGTGTCCGGGGACGAGTTCGCCCCTCTCGATACCTATGAGATCGGCCTCTCCCTGAATTACACGCCGCCGGGCGGGGAGTTCGTTCGCCACTTCGATCGTAACGAGATGACCGTGTCGCTCTATTTCAACGAGGTGGAGGGCGGGGAGCTGGTCGTGTGGCCGAAGATCCTGTCTCCGATCCTCCGCATCTTTGGCGAGAAGGGTAAGTCCGCAGCCGTCCGCCTGTCTCAATACCAGAAAGGCGTCAGCATCACGCCTCGAGTGGGGACCATCGTCATCTTCTCCAAGCAGGCTGTGCATGCCGTCGCGCCGGTCCTCGGCAATCGGGCTCGTGTCAGTGTCATCATGGCCTACGACCGGCCAGGAAAGAGCTTCCAAGCCGACCGGGATTACTACGGCCATGGGCACGATCGAGTCACCCTGGCCGATCCCGCGGTGTGAGCGCCGGGTTATCCCCCTCATCGCCGGAGTTGATCGTCCGCCTGCCGGGGGGGTTCCGGGAGGAGCGTCGGTACGCCGCCGAGGTCGTCCTGGAGGTGCTGCTGGGTCTAACCGTCATTTTCGATGAGGAAGTTGCCGAGGCAACCACCATTCGTATTCGTGGGCTTGAGGGAGAGGTCTGCGTCGCCGATCGGTTTTTCGCGCACGAGCGCGACTGGCTCCGTTCCGCTTCTATCCCCCAACCACCTTATCCGGAGTGGGACCCGTCGGAAGCGGGTCTGGACACGCGTCTGGTCACCGACGGACTGCCGATACTGTTCCGGTTTGACGATTCGGTGAAGACTCTTGTCCAGAGATCCGGGCCCCGCACGGACTTGAACCTGGATGTCTTCGGCACGGCCTTCTTCCTGCTCACAGGCTACGAGGAACTTGCGGATCCCGCGGTCGACCGGCTGGATCGATATCCGTACTCCGCGTCGGTGCTGCGTCATCAGAAGCTGATCGAGCGACCGTTGGTGGACGAATACGCGGAGTTGCTGTTTACCGTGATGCGGCAAACCTGGCCCAGTCTGCCCCGAGCGACGCGTACCTACACGGTTGTGCCCAGCCACGATGTCGACGTGCCGTTTACCCATGCTTTTACCGCGCTGCCGCGCATGCTTCTCTCCTGCGGCGCTGACTGGGTCCGGCGGCGTGACCTCACAGGCCCTTTCAGGCGTGCCCGCTCGTGGTGGCTTACGAAGCGCGGCGATCCAAGCGCCGATCCAGCCAACACTTTCGATCTGCTCATGGATCTCAGTGAGGAGGCCGGGCTACGCAGTGAATTCAATTTCATCGTTGACCACTCCAGCCCCGCCATGGACGGCAACTACGATATACGGCATCCGTGGATCCTCGAAATCATCCGCCGCGTGCACCAACGCGGCCATCGTGTGGGCTTGCACTGCAGCTACAATAGCTTCGAGGATTCGCAACAGATCGCTCGCGAGATCGAGATCCTGAAGCGCGTGAGTGAGGAGCTGGGGATCGATCAGGAAACCTGGCATTCCCGGCAACACTGGCTGCGCTGGCACAACCCGAACACGCTGCAGGCGCTCGCAGACGCGGGGATCGATCTCGATTGCACGATGACGTTCGAGACCCACTGCGGATTCAGGCGTGGCACATCACATCGTTTTCCGGCATTCAATCTGTTGACCCGGGAGAAGCTCTCTCTGTGGCAACAGCCACTTCTGGTCATGGACGCGACCCTGCTGGATGGGTACGCGATGGACCTCGGCTTCGGCGACGAGCCGAGGGAGATAATTGACAGTCTCGCGAAACGAGTACGCCTGTTCGGTGGGGAGTTTACGATTCTCTGGCATAACTCTCGCCTGACGACCTCCGCCGAACTCGAGCTGTACCGGGACGCGATCGACATCTTGAGCGCTTACTAGAGGAATCGAGAGTCGTGTGTGGGATCGTCGGAATCGTGTCGCGAGAGCCAGCCGCACACCACGCCCTGTCCACCATGACACAGGCCCTGCATCATCGTGGTCCGGACGATAACGGCTTGCTCGTCGAAGGCGCCATCGGTTTCGGTCACACGCGGCTGTCCATCGTCGATCTGTCGCGACGCGGGCGCCAACCGATGACCTATCTCGACCGGTACGTGATCACCTACAACGGGGAGGTCTATAACCACATCGAGCTGCGCAGGGAGCTAGAACCGCTCGGGTATTCGTTCCAAACAGGGACCGATACCGAGGTCATCATGGCCGCTTACGATCGATGGGGGGTCGACTGTCTGAGCCGGTTCAATGGCATGTGGGCGTTCGCAATTCTGGATCGAGCAAAACAGCGTTTATTCCTGTCCCGAGATCGATTCGGCGTCAAACCGCTCTACTTCTATTGGGCGCCGGGGCTGCTGCTGTTCGCTTCCGAGATCAAGGCGCTTCTGCTGCATCCACGAATGAGAGGGGAACCGGATATAGAGTACTGTCGTCGCTATCTGAGTCTCGGGCCCGGTGAATACCTGGACGAGACCGCTTTCTCGGGTGTCCAGCGACTCCGGAACGCCGCTTTCGTCGAGGCCCGCATCGACGAGTTGCTGAAGCATCGCCCCACCGTAGAGAGCTACTGGACGCTCGTACCCAACGATTCGACGGAGGCTTTCGACCCATCGAAGGCGAAGGCATGCGTCGGGGAGTACGTTGAGCTGCTGAGCAGTGCAGTCGATGTGCGACTGCGAGCGGACGTCAAGGTCGGGTCGGCTCTCTCTGGTGGCCTGGACAGCTCCTCGGTCGTGCTTCTGGCCAACGAGTCGTTGCGACGGCTGGGCGCGGTCGATCTACAGGAGACCTTCTCCTGCGTTTACAGGTCTCCGGGGACGGAAGACTGCGACGAGAGTGGCTATATCGACTCGCTCGTTTCCTATCTCAACGTGCGGTCCAACCAGATCGAGCCCCGCGAGGAAGAGATCCGCGAGGAGTACGAGAAAATGGTCTATTTCCTCGATACGCCTCCGGAGAGCTCGTTGATGTCGTCGTGGCATACATTTCGGCGGGTTTCGGCCACCGACGTGAAAGTCACTCTGGATGGACAGGGAGCCGACGAGCAACTGGCGGGCTATACGAAGTATCTGGCCAACTACCTCGCCTACGCGAATCACCCCTTCAGTGAGAACGCAGCGCTGGCTCACTTCGAAGCGACTCGATCGTTTCGGTGGCTAGGTCTGACGGCAGCAGGGTTGCGGCGCTTTGGGCTCATCGATCTACTGCCGGCGTTGCTCCGTCTCTTACGAAAACAGGTGTTCGATGGCCGCACGCTAAATCAAACGCTGGTCTATGACAGTCTCAACCGATTGACAAACCTGCTCCACTACGCGGATCGTACGTCGATGGCGTATTCGATCGAGTCCCGTATGCCGTTCCTGGACTACCGCCTGGCGGAGTTCTGCGCTGCGCTACCGGCCGCCTACAAGCTTCACGACGGCTACACTAAGTACATCGCAAGGTTAGCGATGACGGATAAGCTTCCAGCCGACATCGTCTGGCGGCGGGATAAGATGGGGTGGCCGATCCCCGAGCGACACTGGTTTCTCGGCGGGCTATACCCCTGGGCGAGCGGTGAGATCGAAAAATCCAGCTTTGTTCGCGAATTACTCGGTTCCGCTCGCGCGCACCGTCTCGTTAGTCCGCGCGCTTCCGTGCGCGGCCTGCTCAGACTCCTGAATCTCGCGACCTGGCACCGGGCGTTCTTCGAGGAGAAGTGGTACCGCTCGCCCCCCCAAGTCACGACTCCGTCGTAGAGGCGTCACGGGATGTCCATCACCATCGCAGTCGTGACCTCCATACACCCGGACTTCGATGCGCGCATATGGAAGCACGTTGTCTCTCTTTCCGAGGCTGGCATCAAGGTTCATTTCATCTCTCCCTGGGACTTCCAGGATGTAGTGACGCCCGAATCGGTCAGCGTGCATCCATTCCGCCGTGTGACGCGCAGAAGTATGCGACCGTTCCTGATTCCAAAGCGCGTCTTCGGGCGGTTGCGATCGTGCTGGCGCGACGTCGACCTTATTCATTTCCACGACATCGATCTGCTTCCGTGGATGGCGATCGCGAGCTTCTTCAAGCCCGTGGTCTACGACTGTCACGAGAACTATCCCGACGAGATGCTCGTGCGGGAGTGGATTCCCAATCTCGCTCGTCGTCCCCTGTACCACGTCATGCGTATCGGACAGAGAGCGCTGGCGCGGATCGTGGGGCATTGCGTGCTGGTCGCAGAGTCGCAGGAGCCCGACTTCACGATCGATGGCGTGGACTTCATTTACATCAAGAATTACGCCAGCCGCCGGCTCCTCAATTCCGTGGCCGACGACTATGAATCCCGCGTGCCGACCGTCGTATTTACGGGTGGGCACCACGACACGAATGGCAGTGGTCTTTTGCTCGACATTGCCGAACGTTGTGGCGAGCTGCTTCCCGATCTGCGTTTCATCGCGACTGATCGTTTCACCAGCCCGGAGTACAGGGCCCGATTCGAGGCACAACTCAACGAACGCGGTCTCGCCAGACAATTCGAGCTGGTTCCGTTCGTGCCTTCTCAACGGATCATGACCGTGCTCAACCGGGGAACGATTGGCGTTTCTCCCAACCTGCGAACCAAAAATCAGGAGAAGGCCATTCCCACAAAGCTGTTCGAGTATATGGCTGCCGGGCTGCCCATCGTCAGTAGCGACCTGCCGAATCAGACTCATATAATCAATGATGCGAGATGCGGGTTGCTCGCGCGCCCGGAGGATAAGGAATCGTTTGTGCGGGCGATTCAGCATCTGGTCGATGACAGAGGCTCGGCGAAGGCCCTCGGTGAATCCGGCAAGAGGGCTTTTGCACAACGTTATTGCTGGGAAGAACAGATTCCCGCTCTGCTGGATCTGTACGGCGCGATCCTCGAGAGGCGAGGCAGCCCCGCAGAAGGTCGGTTGGAAGATACATAGGAAGTCATCGTGCAAGGCCTCGAGACCATAGCTTGTCCGCTTTGCGCGCACTCCGAGCATGCGCGCACAACCGGCGAGAACGGCTATCACCTCGTCCAATGTCTCGCTTGCAGATTCCTGTACGTGAACCCACGCCCACCGCTCGAGGCGATCGACGAAGCCGCCAAAACGGGCATGCATGCCACCGAGCGAGGGAGTCTCAAGGTCGTAGGGCGCTTCGACGCGCGCAAGGTCGCGTTCTACCGCAAACGCCTCTTTGAGCTCTTTGGCGAGGAGTATCTCCGGGAGTCCAAGCCTCGGTGGCTCGATATCGGGGCAGGTTACGGCGAGCTGGTTGCGGCGGTCGAGGCGGCCGGTGCCACGGCGATCGGACTGGAGCCGTGTCTACCGAAGCAGCGCGACGCCGTGGCTCGTGGACTGGACGTGCGCGCCATTGCGCTGGACGAGCTGACGGAGCCTTTCGACGTCGTCTCGTTGATCAATGTGTTCTCCCATCTGCCCGACCCGCGAGAATTCCTGGGTGCCGTGAGCCGGCTCGTCAGACCGGGCGGCAACCTCATGCTGGTCACGGGGAACGGCGCGGATATCCCCGCGGAGCAGCTGCCGCGGCCGCTTGATCTGCCGGATCATCTGGTGTTCGCGGGAGAATCACACCTCGAGAGGCTGCTGACCGAGCTCGGCTTCCGGATCGCACGCGTTAACCGGTATGACGAGTTCATGCCCGAGAGCCGGCTCGTGCTATTCGTGAAGAACGCGGCCAAGACGATCCTGGGCCGGCCCCGGCGGACGCCGACGCGGGGCAGCGCGTTTCGCTCACTGTTCATCAGGGCCATCCGTGAGGAGTGATGTCGCGATCGTCACGGCATGGTACCCGCCGGAGCCGGCCCCGTTCGGTCAAATGATGGCCGAGTTGGCCGAGTGCCTCGCGGCGCAAGGGAAAAACGTCGACATCATCACGTCCTTTCCGAATCATCCCGGTGGCACGATTCACGAGGGCTGGCGGAACCGTCTACTTCAGATCGAACATCCGGCGGACGGCATACGCGTCCTCCGAGTGCTGACGTTGGCTCGGCGATCCGGTCATTCGGGGAACCCCCCCGGTCGGGCGAAAAGAATCGCGGCTTCACTCGTCTTTACTCTCGCCGCGGCCTCGGTTGCACTCTTCCGTACCAGACCCCGTGTGATCTTCTCCGTGCTCCAACCTCTTACCGTCGGGTTGCCACTGATGGCCGTATCGCGATTGAAGGGCGCGCGCCTGGCTTTCAACGTGCAGGATCTGCATCCTGACGCGCTGGTGGCGCTTGGGCTGGTACGACAGCGCGCGGTTATCGCCATTCTCCGCTGGCTCGAACGGACGTCCTACAGACGCGCCGACGGGCTCGCCGTCATCTGCGACCGGTTCCGCGACCATTGCCTGGAACGCGGCGCAGCTCCCGACCGTGTTCGCGTTATCCCCAATTGGGTGGATCTGGATGAGATACGACCGTCGGACCGGGTCTCGACCGTGCGTTCCGAACTGGGACTGGACGAGCGTGATTTCGTCGCCCTCTATGCCGGGACGATCGGCCTGGTTTCCGGCGCAGAGGTCGTGCTGGACGCTGCGGTGCTGTTGCAACAGCAGCCGATTCAGTTCGTCTTCGTTGGAGAGGGGCAGCTGGTAGGACAACTGGAACGCATCGCCGCTGAGAAGAATCTAACGAATGTTCACTTTCTTCCGTTCCAGCCGCGGAACAGGGTGAACGACGTGCTAGCGCTTGGAGATGTCTCCCTGGTGACCCTGCTCCCGGGTCACGGGCGAACGTCAGTGCCGAGCAAGGTCTTGGCCTATATGGCGGCCGGGCGCGCAGTCGTCGCGAGCGTCGAGGCCGATTGCGAAACCGCGCGGTTCGTTCAAGCCGCACAGGCCGGGTATGTCATCCCGGCCAGGGACTCGCAGGCACTGGCTCAAATGCTCAGTAGGCTGCAAGGTCAGCGCGGCGAGGTCGTTGCGACGGGGCGCAACGGCCGTCAGTTCCTCGAGGAGCATCATACCAAGAGGCAGGTACTGTCGCTCTACCAGAAGTTCTTCGCAGAACTCATGTGATGAACAGCGCGATTCGGGCCGCGATTCGAGACGATGTGAAGGCCATCGTGAACCTGCACCTCACCGCGTTTCCGGATTTCTTCTTGTCGGAGCTGGGTGCGCGTTTCCTCGCGCGTCTCTATCGAGCCTATGTCGACGATCCGGAGTGCATCTGTTTCATTGCCGGAGACGAGGACAGCCTCTTTGGTTTCGTGATCGGTACCACCAAGCCGAAGCGCTTTTATCGACGTTTACTTTGGTCACGGGGCGCGGCGTTTTTTTGGGATGCGCTCCCAACGTTGCTACGCAACCCGAGCAGGGTTGCCGCGCGTCTTCTGCGGGGATTGAGGTACCGTGGCGAGGTTCCCGTGAGGTATCCTCATGCCCTGCTGATCAGCAGCGTTGCGGTAAGTCCGGATCACATGGGGACAGGGATAGCCATCCAGCTGCTCGAGTCGTTTTGTCTCGAAGCCAAGGCGCGAGGTGCCACGCACGTGTATCTGACGACGGATCGTGACGACAATCCGATTGCCAATCGTTTCTACGTGCGAAACGGTTTCGAGCTCGACGCAGTCCTGTCGCGTTACGACGGCAGAGCCATGAATCGCTACGTGCGATCGCTCGTTTGACGATCATGTCCCGCGCAGCCGAGTCGCACGGTGCATTCGTCCCATTCGCTCTTCCTGACATCGGCGAAGAGGAAATCGAAGCAGTAGTAGCAACCCTGAGAGCGGGCTGGATCACGACGGGGCCGAAAACCAGGGAGTTCGAGCAGGCGTTCGGCGATTACCTAGGAGGCGGTCTCGAATGCGTCGCAGTCAACTCTGCCACGGCGGGTCTGCATCTCGCGCTTGCCGCGGTCGACATCTCGCCTGGCGACGAGGTGATCGTACCTACACATACGTTCACCGCTACGGCGGAAGTCGTCGGATATCTCGGCGCGGAGCCACGCCTGGTCGATATCGATCCAAAGACCTATTGCCTCGATCCCGAAGCCGTGGCGGCTGCCATCAGCTCGCGTACTGCGGCGATCCTTCCGGTTCACTACGGCGGCCTCTCGGCCGACATGAATGCCCTGATGGAGATTGCCGGGGCGCACGGGTTAAAGCTCGTCGAGGACGCTGCTCATGCCTTTCCTACCCGCTACCGCGGCGAGCTGGTGGGCACGCTCGAAAGCGACGGCGCGGTTTTTAGCTTCTACGCGACAAAGACGATCGCGACCGGCGAGGGCGGTATGTTGGTAACCCGCAACCCCGAGTTGGCCAGGAGCGCCAGGGTCATGCGGCTTCACGGCATAGACCGGGACGCGTTCGATCGCTACTCGACGAAGCGGCCGTCCTGGTACTATGAAGTGGTCACGCTCGGCTTTAAGTACAATCTTACCGACGTCGCCTCCGCGATGGGCCTGGAGCAGCTGAAGAAGGCGGATGCGTTCCATGCCCGGCGAGAGTATCTCGCCGAGCGTTACATCGACAGCCTCAGGCAGCTGCCACTGGTCATGCCCCCCCGGCCGGAAGGCGACTCTACCCACGCCTGGCATCTGTTCGTGATTCAATTGGGCGATGACGTGCCGTCGACGCGCGACGAGGTTATCCGGCGTCTGCACGACCTGGGCGTTGGCTGCAGCGTTCACTACATTCCGCTGCATCGCCAGCCCTATTGGAAAGAACGTTACTCGCTTTCCGCAGAGCAGTTTCCAAACTCCGAGCGTTTATTCCAACGAGCCATCAGTCTGCCAATCTACACGCGCATGACGGATGAGGATCAAGACCGCGTGATTGAGGCGCTGCACACCGTGGTGGGAGATGTCTAAGCGGTTGTTTGATGTGGTGCTTTCGGCTATCGGTATTATCGTGTTGGCGCCATTGTTTCTGCTGGCGAGCGTCTGGATCAAGCTCGATTCGCCTGGACCTGTGTTTTTTCGACAGGAACGAGTCGGCCTGCGAGGCAAGCCCTTCATGCTGTTGAAGTTCAGATCCATGGTGACGGATGCGCCACAGAAAGGCCCTGCGATCACAGTCGGGGCCGACCCGCGCATCACACGAAGCGGCGCCATATTGCGCCGGACGAAATTCGACGAGTTTCCTCAGTTGTTCAACGTGCTCGCGGGGGACATGAGTCTCGTCGGGCCGCGACCGGAACTCCCTCGCTACGTGGCGCTGTACCCGCCCGAGGTGCGAGACAAGATTCTATCGGTACGCCCCGGGATTACGGACCAGGCGGCCATCGAGTTTGCGGACGAAGCGACGCTGCTCGGTGAGGCTGAGGATTCCGAAACGATGTATGTCAAGGAAATCCTGCCGCGAAAGGTAGAGCTCTACGGAAGCTACGTTGACGAACACAGCGTCATCGGAGATCTCCGGATCATCCTGCAGACGTTTGCCAGAATCGCGTCGCTTGGACGTTGACGAAGGTCGATCAAAGGGTGAAAGACTTTTCTTTGATTGGTGCGGCCGGTTACGTTGCGCCTCGACACATGCGGGCCATCCGCGACACAGGAAATCGCCTGGTTGCTGCATTGGATATCAGTGACTCCGTCGGGGTGATCGACAGCTATTTCCCGGACGCGCATTTCTTCACGGAGTTCGAGCGATTCGATCGGCATATCGACCTGCTTCGCAGAAAGAAGCGGGCGGTCAATTTCGTCTCGATTTGCTCGCCCAACTATCTTCACGATGCGCACGTCAGGTTCGGGTTGCGGTCGCACGCACATGTGATCTGCGAGAAGCCGATCGTGCTCAATCCATGGAACCTCGACGGACTCATCGAGATGGAGCGCGAAACTGGGAAGCGCATATTCACGATCCTGCAGCTACGTCTCCACCCGGCGATACTAGCGCTTAAGGAGCAGGTTGCGACAGCTGACCAGCGGACTAAACATGATGTCGACTTGGTGTACATCACCTCGAGAGGCCGGTGGTATAACATCTCGTGGAAAGGCGACGCGAAGAAATCGGGAGGCATAGCGACGAACATCGGCATCCACTTTTTCGACATGCTCGGCTTCGTGTTCGGCCCGATGAGCGAGCAGAAGCTTCACTATCGCTCCGCATCAACGGCAGCCGGGTTCGTTGAGTTGGAACGCGCTCGCGTGCGGTGGATTCTATCGATTGATAGGGGCAATCTGCCGTCCGAGCTGCGTGGGGAAGGTGGCCAGCAGACCTATAGACGAATTTCCGTCGATGGCCGGGAAATCGAGTTTTCGGGCGGCTTCACCGATCTTCATACAAAGAGTTACGAGCGTATTCTTGCAGGCAATGGTTTCCCGATTGAAGAAAACCGCGCCGCCGTCACAATGACAGCGGAGATTCGGGACATGACACCAATCGGCCTTACTGGTGACTACCATCCGTATCTGGCATCCATCGTCGGCTGAATGTGTCACGCGTCTATTGGGATTTCACACCGTTTTCTAAACGCGGGGCTGGCTGGAAGGCCGCCCGCCGTTGCAGTCTCCAAGCTACGAAGCCATTCTTCACGCATGCCCAACGATGCCGGTGATGTTTTTCTGGATGTGTTCGAAAGCGCGGTGCGGCGTGAACTGCAACCGAGTCAGGTCTTGATTCACGCGGGCGACCCGGCCGAGCAGGTCTTCAATATTCTGGACGGCATGCTGATGGTGAGTCGCCCGGGACTCGACGGCCGCCGCCAGGTGCTGAGCTTCCTGTTCACCGACAATTTCGTTGGCCTCACGGCCGCGGACCGCTACAACTTCACCGTTGAGGCAGTCACTCCAGCCGTGGTGGCGGGCCAGTCGCGTGAGGTCCTGAACCGGCGCCTGGTGGGCGACCCAGCCGCCGAACGCGCCTTCATCCGCATGACCTACCGGGTGCTCGAGAACCTGGTCGATCTCGCGTTCAGCCTCGGCCAACGGACGGCACGGGAGCGAGTCGCCGTGTTCGTGCTGTATCTGCGCCATCGCTACCTGCTGAGCCAGGGCCTGTCGCCGACCGCCGACGACGCGCTGCTGACGCTGAACCTGCCGATGAGCCGGCTCGATATCGCCGATTTTCTCGGCCTGAAAAAAGAGACTGTCAGTCGCAGTTTCGCCCAGATCGAAGCGGCAGGCCTGCTGCATCGGACGGGCGGCCGCGACCTCGAAATCAGGGACCTGACGGGATTGCGCGAACTCGCCGGGGTGCTCGATTTCGCCGTGCCGGCGCGCATGCCGACGGCCCGGTGCGAACGCGCCTGACCGGCCGCCGGGCGTTGCTTTCCGCGCCTCGCCGGAGTCTTTATAATTCCGCGCCTCCCGACGCGCTCTGTCGTCGACCTGGATTGAAATTGCTGTGAGTACCGAAGACCAGAGTTTTATGGACCTGTTCACGCTCGTCCTGGGCATCCTGGTGGCAATGACCTTCGCCATCTTTCTACTGGCACGTTTCACGGCCGGTAGTACCCAGCAGGAATGGCGCCGGGAAGGCTCCGATTACCAGCAGCAGGTGCTCGACAGGATTCGGCCGATCGGCCAGGTCGCCCTGCCGGGCGACGCCACCGAGGACGAAGGTCCGGTCGCCGAAGCTGTGGCCGCGGCGCCGGTTGCCGAAGTGATGTCGGGGCCGCAGGTTTACAACACCGCCTGTCTCGCCTGCCACGGCGCCGGCGTGGGCGGCGCACCGAAAACCGGCGACGTGGCGGAGTGGGCCCCGCGCATTGCCCAGGGTCCGGACGTGCTCGCCGATCATGTGCTCAATGGCTACACCGGGGACGCCGGCTATATGCCGCCTAAGGGTGGTCGCATCGACCTGTCAGACGAAGAGATTCTGGCTGCCATGAACTACCTGCTCGACGAATCGAAGTAAGCATTCAGCCCGGAAAGTCCGCCCGAAAACTCAAAGCTTCCGCCACGGATTCCGCCCTGACCCGGGCGGCCGACGCCAGGTCTGCGATGCTGCGCGCGACGCGCAGGCTGCGTTCACAGGCGCGCTGTGAGAGCACCAGTCGATCGGCCGCCGCAGCCAGCAGCTCGGTCGCCTCGTTATCGAGCTGGCAGGCCTCGAGCAAGGCCTGCCCCGTGAGCTGCGCATTCACGCACGCCCGGCGCCGCTGCCTCGCGCGCGCGGCGAGCACGCGTTCACGAACCGCGTTTGTCGGTTCGCCGAGACTCCCGGTCGGCGCGCCGAATCCCGGCGCTTCGCGCTGCACAGTCGTTATCAGATCGATTCGATCCAGCAGCGGTCCCGAAATGCGCGCGCGGTAACGGCGAATCTGGTCCGGCGTGCAGCGGCACTCGATCTGCGTATCGCCACGGAATCCGCAAGGACAGGGGTTCATCGCCGCCACCAGTTGAAACGTTGCCGGGTAGCTCGTTGAACCGCCGGCGCGGGCAATGGAAATTCTGCCGGCTTCGAGGGGCTCGCGCAGCGCTTCCAGCGCCGGACGGGCGAATTCGGGCAGCTCATCGAGAAACAATACGCCGTGATGAGCGAGGGAAATCTCCCCGGGGCGTACACTCCGTCCCCCGCCCACGAGCGCGGCGGCCGATGCGGTGTGATGCGGGGCACGCCATGGCGAACGGCGGTCGAGACCGTCGACCGATCGCCCGGCGAGTGACCGAATAACCGCCACGTCGACGACGGCGTTTTCGGACAATGGCGGCAGCAGGCCGGGCAACCGGCGGGCCAGCATCGTCTTGCCTGTGCCGGGCGGACCGACAAACAGGCTGTGATGGCCGCCCGCCGCGGCAATTTCCAGCGCCCGGCGGCCGCGCTGCTGCCCACGCACATCCGCCAGGTCCGCCACTTCCTGCGGATTCTGTGCATTGCCACAAGGCGGCGCCGCTTCCAGCTGCAGTTCGCCACGCATGAACCGGACAACCTGGGACAGGTGCCCTGCGGTCAGCGGACGCGCATCCTTGAGCAGGCCGGATTCCATGGCGCTGGCCCGTGGCACGACACAGCGACGCCCCGCCTCGCGGGCCGCCAGCAATGCGGGCAGCAAGGCATCGACACGACGCAGGCGACCCGACAGTGCCAGCTCGCCGTAAAGTTCGAGCCCGGGTAATGCCTCGGCGGGTAACTGTCGCGTGGCCGCGAGGATACCGATCGCTATTGCGAGATCGAACCGACCACCGGCTTTGGGCAAATCTGCGGGGGCCAGGTTCACCGTTACGCGACGGTCCGGGAATTCCAGGCCCGCCTCCTGGATGGCCGCCTTGACCCGCTCGCGACTTTCCCGAACGGCGGTCTCCACCAGGCCAACGATCATCAGTCCCGGCAGGCCACGACCGACGTGGATTTCTGCGGAAACTTCACGCGCGTGCATGCCCTGTTGAGCGCGCGTGAAAACAGTCGCCAGCGCCACGGCCGTCGCGCCGTGGACTAGCTGCGATCGTCGCTATTGTCAGCCGCGGTTGCGTGGCCCGCTTCGAGACTCGCCAACTGTTCCTCGAGCGCGGCGAGTTTTTCGCGCGTGCGCGCCAGCACCTTGCGCTGCACATCGAACTCCTCGCGCGTCACGAGGTCGAGCCGATCCAATCCACTCTGCAGCAGAGCGGAAAAATTCTGTTCCAGGTCGGCCTGCGTTGCGGCAACACCGGCAGGCACGCTCGCTGCCAGTTTCTGCGCCAGGTCATTGATCAGGTTCTTGTCCACGTCTGCTCGCTCCGCTCAATTCTCGTCTCGCCCGCGCCACCACGGTTGCTCATTTGGCAAGCATGCCTGCTTGTCTGTTGCGCCAAGCTGGTGCATCGCCGCCGCCAAAACCGCCCCGTTCGAACGGCAACGCCCCGTTTTTCGCGCATATCGCCGGCTTGGCACGGTTTCTGCTTAAACCGGGTGGGGAGCAGGCAAATGGTGACATTGGCCGCGCTCGGTCGCAAAACCTATTCGAGGACATATCGTGAAGAAATCACTAGTGGTGCTGTCGGCACTGATAACGACAACCCCGTCGATGGCGCTGGATTTCAGCGCGAACGCGGGACTCAACTCCGAGTACATTTTCCGGGGCATCCCGCAATCCGACGGTAAGGCCGCGGCGTTTGGCGGTTTCGACCTGGAGCAGTCCGGTTTCTACATCGGCACCTGGGCCTCGACCGTCGACGGGGGCGTGGCTACCGGTGAGGGTGAAGGCGTCGTCGAATCACCGGGCGGTACCGGCGCGCCGGTTTCCACCAGTGTCGCGACCTCGCCGGTCGGCGGCGACGGTCTCGAAGTAGACCTGTACGGCGGCTACGCCACTGAAATAGGTGATTTCAGCCTGGGGATCGGCGGCACCTGGTATACGTACACGGACAAGTTCGACGACGACTACAAGGAACTCAATCTGCACGGCGGCTGGCTGTTCCTATCGGTCGACATCGCCATCGGGCAATACGACAACTTCGACGGGCCGACCCAGGACTACCAGTTCTATTCCGTATCGGCCGAGTACAACGGCGCTTATGCCCTGATCGGCACCTTCGAAGACGACTTCGAAGGTACCTACTACGAGGCCGGCTATGGCAACACGCTTGCGGTCGGCGAGACCGAGCTATTCGACTACAACTTCTCTGTCATCTACAGCGACGACAAACTGCTCGGCGGCAAGGACGATATCAACATTGTTGCGCAGATCAGTAAGAACTTCGCCCTGTTCAGTAACTGATCACACTACGCGGAGATCCCGATGAAACTCATTACCGCAATCATCAAGCCGTTCAAGCTGGACGACGTTCGCCAGGCCGTTGCCGACATCGGCATCCAGGGCATCACTGTGACGGAGGTCAAGGGATTCGGTCGCCAACGTGGCCACACGGAACTCTATCGAGGCGCCGAGTACGTGGTGGACTTTCTGCCGAAGACCAAGATCGAGATGGCCGTAGCCGATGATATTGCCGAGCAGGTCGTCGAGGCCATCGTAAACACCGCACGCACGGGCAAGATCGGCGACGGCAAGATTTTCGTCAGCGAACTCGCCGAGGTCATGCGTATCCGCACGGGGGAAACCGGCGCCGAGGCGGTCTGAAGACCTGCGTCGCGAGGAGAATTTCAATGAATCAAGTGATAGAAGTCAGCTACGCGCTCGACACGTTTTATTTCCTGGTCTGTGGCGCGCTGGTCATGTGGATGGCCGCCGGGTTCACGATGCTCGAATCGGGCCTGGTGCGGGCCAAGAATACGGCCGAAATCCTGACAAAGAATGTCGGCCTGTACGCCATTGCCTGCATCATGTACATGCTGATGGGCTACGGCATCATGTATGGCGACGGCTCCGGCGTGATTCCGAGCTTCGGCATCCTGACCGCCGAGGACAACAGCGTCGAGGCGGTCCTGGCAGGAGGCGACGACGCACCGTATTACTCGATGCTGTCCGACTTCTTCTTCCAGGTCGTATTTGTCGCCACTGCCATGTCCATCGTGTCGGGCGCTGTTGCCGAGCGCATGAAACTCTGGTCGTTCTTCGCCTTCGCTGTGGTGCTTACCGGTGTGATCTACCCGGTGCAAGGCTACTGGAAGTGGGGTGGAGGCTTCCTCGACGGCCTGGGCTTTCTGGATTTCGCCGGTTCCGGCGTGGTTCACATGTGCGGTGCGGCCGCGGCCCTCGCCGGTGTCCTGTTGCTCGGCCCACGCAAGGGCAAATACGGGCCCAGCGGCCAGGTCAACGCCATTCCGGGTGCCAACCTGCCACTGGCAACGCTTGGCACGCTGATCCTGTGGCTCGGCTGGTTCGGGTTCAACGGCGGATCCGAGCTCAAGGTTTCCGATGTCGGCGAGGCGAATGCCGTGGCGCTGGTGTTCGTGAATACGAACATGGCCGCTGCCGGTGGCCTGGTCGGCGCACTGATCCTGGCCCGGCTCTGGTTCGGCAAGGCCGACCTGACCATGGCGCTGAACGGCGCACTGGCCGGACTGGTCGCCATAACCGCAGAACCACTCACACCGACTCCCGTGTTGGCGACCGTGATCGGTCTGATCGGCGGTCTGATCGTGGTGCCGTCGATCATTTTCATGGACCGGCTGTTCAAGATCGATGATCCGGTCGGTGCCATTTCGGTGCACGGCGTCGTCGGCATCTGGGGCCTGCTGGCGGTGACCCTGTCGAATCCGGATTCGTCCCTTGGCGCCCAGCTGATCGGCATAGTGGTCATTTTTGCCTGGGTGTTCATCACCAGCTTTGCCGTGTGGTTCGCGCTCAAGGCCCTGGTCGGTATTCGGGTGGACGAAGAGGAGGAATACGAGGGCGTGGACATCGGCGAGTGCGGCCTGGAGGCGTATCCCGAATTCACCAAGGCACCTGAATAGCGAGAAACGCGGCCCTGGGCGGGCCGCTACGGGGCCCCGGCCAAAACCCCCTAAATTCCGGCCCTGGCCCCGACTGAAGCGCCCGCGGTGACCGCCGCGGGCGCTTTTTTTGTCATAAGGCCAGCCTGAACGTGACCCCCATCAAGGCATCGGCCGCAGGCTGGATGGCATAATTCCGGCTGTAGGACAGGCCTGCGGCTCGCGGGCCCGAGGAGCTTGCGCTGATGAAAGCTGCCATTATCGGGATTGCTGCGCTACAGCTTTTGCTGGGCGTCGCGTTCGCCCAGAACGACGTCGTTTACAAATGGGTGGACGAAGACGGCATTCCGCAATACACCGATCGGCCGCCAATGGACGTCGATGCCCAGCCCACGGGCATCAAGTCGCGGCGGACCAATCCAGCCGCGGTGCAGGCGCGTGTCGATGCGCAGTCCGATAGCAATGCCGCGCGCAGCCAGCGGCGCCAGGAAGAGGCGGAAGATGCCGCCGCGGCCGAGGACGAGCGTATGGCGAACCTGAAACAACGCGAAGAAAACTGCAAACAGGCACGCCAGCAGGCGGAGACCTACGAAACCTCGCGGCGGCTCTACCGCCCGCTGCCGAACGGCGAACGCGAATACCTCACGGACGAGGAACTCGACAAAGCCCGGGCCGACGCGCGCGCATCGGTCCGGGAATGGTGCGACTAGCACCCGCCGGCGCGAGAGCCGTCG